>Ga0208824_1000257_pt1 | contig 60754 bp, 58 predicted proteins | sample AD_JPNTR3_MetaG_FD_184447 | JGI IMG/M metagenome (GOLD analysis project Ga0208824, IMG submission 184447) | Active sludge microbial communities of municipal wastewater-treating anaerobic digesters from Japan - AD_JPNTR3_MetaG (SPAdes) (version 2) | ecosystem: Engineered > Bioreactor > Anaerobic...
GGATTATTAAGTAAATCTAATCTATTACGACGAATAGTAACTGGCTCAATAACATCGCGAATCTGTTTTGCAAGATGTTTTGAATATTTTCTAATTTTTTCTATAAATTTTGCCGAATCAAACTCCTCTCCAAAAATTGCCTTGTAATAACTATAAGCCTTTTCTCTTTTTAATTCATCTCCTGATTTATAATATTTTTCAATATAGGCCAAACGGTCAAATTCCCCTTTAAACGATCTAAATTTATCAACTAAATTATTTTCCAAAGTAATATTTGACTGTTTGGGATTAATAAATAATTTTAATAAAGATAAAATATCTTCTGGTCGATTATTGAATGGCGTAGCCGTAAGAAGAATAACTATTTTTCCACGACAAATATTTTTTAAATATTCATAACTTTTCGTATCTTGATTTCTAAAACGATGCGCTTCATCAATAATAACAATTTCAACATCATTTAGTCGGCCGGCCATTAATTCTTGCAGTTTATCTAAATCACCCAAAGACCACACTTCCCAATCAAAAAGTCCAAACTGATCTTTGTACATATTCCAACCAGCATCTTTCTTTTTTTCGTCCCCTTTTATTCCAGGAGGACAGATTATTATTCCTCGTTTTTTCAATTCTCTAGCGACGGCACAAGCAATAATCGTTTTGCCTAATCCAACAACATCAGCTAAAATCACCCCATTATTTTTATCAATTATTGATAAGGCTTGTTCGATAGCATCTAATTGATATTTATACGGCGTATAACCGTTTTTTTCAAGAATTTGGATAACCGATTGTCCTAATTCTTTACTTTCAAAAGAATCTAAATAATTTTTTAACACCAAAACGTAAGCTTCAAAAGGTGTAATTTCTTTTATTAATGTTTCGTTTTCTATAATTTCAATAATTCTTTTTTTGAGTTTGTCGTCTTCTGTAATTTTAATTGAACTATCCCACAAATCATCAAAATATTGTTCTGCATCCTCCACTCCGTAATCGCTTATTTCAACATTAAATTCTTCTTGATCACCTAAACCAGGTTTAGTAAGGTTGCTACTTCCAGTGATAAAAAGTTTTTGGCGTCCCACTTGGCTACTCTGTAATTTAAAAATATATAATTTTGCGTGATTTGGTTTTACTGTTTTTCTTATAACCAAATGGTCTTCTTTAATAAGATTGATAAAAAATTTTGATTGGTTGTAAAAATCTTTGTTATCAAAATCATCGGAATTAATAGATTTTTTTAAAGAGTCAAAAAATTTATTATAAATCTCTTCATTAGATAAACCTCCTTTTCTATCCTCTTTATCAAATAAACCTCCTTTTCTATCCTCTTTATCAGAATATTCTACCAATTCATAATTTAACTTATCCACATTAAGACCAACTAAAATCTTCAAAACAACATCTGAATTTTTTACTAAAGACTCATAAAGCTCTTTTAGGCCAGAAAAATAAAAAAATCCAACAAGAAATTTTAGTTCATCACTATTGCCCACTAATTCTGATAGGCGTTCTTTTAACTTATTTGTCCCGCTATTTGTTATAAAATTAATCATTGGATTATAAATAATAAAACTGCAACTTTTTTATTATACCACTCCCAAAAGACAATTTAAAGATTTCGGATGTTTTGAGAATATGCGGTTTTTAGCCTCCCTGCTCGAATTTAGCTCATGAATTAATTCATGAATTAATTCATGAGCAATTTTGGGAAAGAGGGTGAGGCAGCTGGAAAAACTTCCTGCGGAAGTTTTTCCAGCTGCCGTGACTTTATATTTTACCTGATACTCTAGAAAGCAAAACAGCAGAATTTAAAATTCAAAATTTATCCAAGAAATATCCTGTGGATATTTTTTTTGCTAAATCAACATAAAAAATTATATAATGAAAGCATATGAAAAACTCACTTTTTATTTCAAACAACAGAGGAATCTCTTCTCTTGTCGTTATTTTAATTACGCTGGGTGTTATTGCCGCGGGCAGCGCTTATTTCTTAACGCGACCTCAGCTATTACCCACTCAGGAACCGCCGATAGATTTTAATCAACCAGAAACCACCATTCTGCCTGACGAAACTGCTTTGCAAACAGGAAAATTAATAATGGAATTAAAATTGTCTTCTTTATCAAAACCAAAAGGCGCAGCTGATATTTTTTGGGGCCAACCCGGAGGATTTGTGGGCGGCCAAGTTCAAAGAGCAATTGCTACGCCCCTGCAATTAGTTGATGGAATTAAAATCACTAATGGAACTAATGAAACTGTAGTTTTGAAAGAAATTAATAATGAAACTCGAGAATTACTTCAAAATCTTTCAACCGGGCACGCTACTCCCATTCTTTTATTGCCTGAAAAGTTCATTAAAAATGGCAAAGATGAAGTTAAATGTCAAAATAGAGACTTTTTTAGTAATAATATTAATAATATTTGTGTTTTTGAAACGCCTATTGAAATCGCGCCCAAAGAAACAATTACGTTACGGCCGCTGCTGTTTGCCGTGCCGAATTCGTTATGGGTGTGGGATTCGCCTTCGGTCAGCCGCGATAAAATTACTTTTCTTGATGGCAAAGAAACTAAAAATCTTTTGTTCATTACCACTAATACCGGCAAGCAGTATATTTTTCTCGCTAATGCCTTTCAGGAATATGATGATGTTTCCCAGAGCCAAACTTTCAATATTGGCGGTTTGATTTTTGTTAATGCCAATAATCAAAACTTGGTAAATAATATTTTTGATTTTAAAACGAAAAATGGACAGAAAGTTTTGGCTGAGGTTAAAACTGGAGAAGGCATCGCTTTTAAAAATTTTGAATTGGAAACGGATCAGTGGCCTCCTCAAAATATAAAGCTTACCAAAGGACAATTTGACGAAAGACTGCTCACCTTCCAAATTTTTCTCTATCGCAATGATTTGATGGATCGAAAAGATATAACGGGTATCTATGATGACAAAACTATTGCCGCGATTAAAGACTTTCAGAAAACAGCGGGAATTGTAGAAACAGGAGAATTGGACAGTGCAACAATTTTTGCTAGCCGAGGATTTGATATCGGCAAAGCGCTTTGGGAAAGTTATAGTGACGAACAGGTAACGTTAAGTTTGGATGCTACTCAACCTAATTTTCGCCTTTTTGCCATTGGCACTGAGCAGGTTAAATTAAATCCGGACTTTTCTAATTCTTCTCTGATTACCAAAGTAATCAAAGAACCCGGTTGCCAAGAATCTGTTTGCGCCATTAACGCTTATACCATAAGTGGAAAGGCTATCTTCACGTTGGGAAGTGTTAATCTATTAAATAATACTCCCCAAAATGTATCTTGTACTCTTACCCATCCTAATGGGAAATTACTGAAAAGCTTTCAGATAGCGCCTAATAATCTTTACATACAAAACACAAGCGTGGAAGGAATTTCTGAATCAGCAATCTATCGCCTCCAGTGTGGCAATAAAGTTTTGGATATTGAATTATTCCCCTCAAGCCCAGCAGGCAGAGGATAGGACAGATTAAAGATTTATGATTCTTTCAGATAGAGATATAAAGAAATTAATTAAAGAAAAGAGGCTGATTTTTAAACCAGAACTCACAGCAGATCAAATTGGGCCGGCTTCAATTGATTTAAAATTGGGGCCGGTTTTTAAATCGTTTAATGTTTCCAAACATCATTTGCTGGATATTAAAAAAGGGCTGCCAGATAAAGATTTCACCATTACCCGGAAATTAAAAAAGGGTGAATCTTATATTCTTCATCCCAATGATTTTGTTTTGGCAGCCACCTTAGAATATATTGTTGTCCCCGATGATATTGTTTTGCGCGTGGAAGGGAAAAGCACTTTGGCGCGAATGGGCATTTTGGTTCATACTGCCGGATTTGTTGATCCCGGATTTGAAGGCACTTTAACTTTGGAAATCTCCAACCAATCAGATTTACCGGTGGCTCTGTATCCTGAAATGTATATTTGTCAGGTAGCCGTGGAGTATTTATCTTCACCAGCAGAAGTACCTTACAATAAAAGAAAGAAATCGCTTTATTCAAAACAAAAAGAGCCATCAGTGGCAAAAACTAGAAACCTTTTTGACTGGACGAAAAAGAAGTAGCTCATGAATTAATTCATGAATTAATTCATGAGCAGTTTTGGGAAAGAGGGTGAGGCAGCTGGAAAAACTTCCTGCGGAAGTTTTTCCAGCTGCCGTGGTTGCGCGGTCATTGAAAATTGGCGTCAGTCTTCAGTCTTATGGCATGGGATCCTTCACTTCGTTCAGGATGACACTTTATTTGTCATTCTGAGCGTTAGCGAAGAATCTCTCGGCTAGCTGGCATGGGATCCTTCACTTCGTTCAGGATGACAAAAAAGAATTGGCATGGGATCCTTCACTTCGTTCAGGATGACAAAAAAGAATTGGCATGGGATCCTTCGGGCCGCGCCCTCAGGATGACAAGAAGAGAGCTGCGTTCTCAGGATGACAGGAATTTTAAGATTCTTCAATGTGTTCGGGATGACAATGGAAGGCGGCGGAATTTTTCTCAGAAAAATTCCGCCGCCTTCTTTAATTATTCTTTATTCACCTTTAACCAATTAATTTTTTGATTAAATCGATTTTTTCCTGCGCGGCTTCTTCGCCTAAATGGGAAATTTTCTGCCTCTGCTTGAGGGCCTTTGGGACGTTATAGCCATCAACATCCGGCGCAATCACCACATCCGCTTCCCCAATATCTCTTTTGGTAATCTGATAAAGCATAATCTCCAGTGCTTCATTACCAATCAAAGACATTGAAATCTTAGAAAATCTTTTTGGTCGCTCGAAGGCATTGTAAAGATTAACTGCAATCACAATATCCGCGCCCATTTGTTTGAGAGCTCTAATCGGAATAGGCATAGTCATTCCGCCATCAATTAATAATTTGCCTTCTCTTTTGAAGGGTTGAAAAATAACAGGCACAGAAATGCTGGCACGAATCGCGGAACTTAAATCACCACTTCGAATAATTTCCGCCTCCCCTGTTCGCAAATTAGTCGCTACCACAGCCAAAGGAATTTTGAGGTCATCAAAGTTTTTATGATAAAGATAATGGTTAATAAATTCTTCAATTTTTCGGCCCCGCAAAAAACCTTTGGATAAGCGGAGGTCAAGTAATTCCAATACCTTTTTTACATCAGTCATTAAAATAATTTCTTCTAATTGTTTTATATCTTTATTGGCGGCATAAAGACCGCCGGCTAAAGCGCCAATGCTGGAACCGGCAATAAAATCAATCGGAATATTATTTTCCTCAAGTGCTTTGATTACGCCAACATGAGCAAATCCTTTCAGGCCGCCACTGCCCAATGCTAAACCAATTTTTTTCCTTTTAGCTGCCATATTAATCTTTATTATAACTCTTTTTAGAAAAACGATAAGTAATCAAAGTACTAATGGCTTTAAATCCATCTTTTATTTTTATCTTTTTGCCTTCTTTAAAACTGCGGGGATAATAATTGATTGGCACTTCTTTAATAGCAATCCCCTTTCTTAATATTTTAACTGTTACTTCTTCGCAAAATTCAAAGCCATCTTTTTCCAGATTTATATTTTTTATGATGCCTGAATCAAACAGTTTGTAACCCGTGTTGATGTCGGTTAAATGCGAACCAAATAATAAATTGCAAACGGCTGTAATCAAACGGCCGCCCAAAGAGTAAAAGAAGTAACCCCGCTCGGTTTTTTTATCTAAATTACGCGAGCCATAAACAACCGGATTTCCTTTTTCAAATTCAGCAAGAAGTTTTTGATAATCAAATGGATCGTATTCAAGATCAGCATCTTGAATGATAATGGCGTCACCCGTGGCATATTTTAAAGCCGTGCGAATGGCTTTGCCTTTACCAAAATTTTTGGTATGTTTCACGTAAATAAATGACTGCGCTTGCTTTAATTTGTCTAAAATATCGGCTGTTCCGTCAGTCGAGCCATCATCAACCACAATTATTTCTTTTGTCCAATCAATCGGCACTACTTCAATAAATCTCAGAATTTTTTGAATGGTTTCTGCTTCATTAAAAACAGGGATGATAATGCTAAGTTTTTTCATTGAATTAGTTTGTTTTGAATATTAGAGATTGGTTTAAAATGATGGCTGATTATTTTGACATGGGATTCTTCGCTGATGCTCAGAATGACGATAAAAAAGTCAAAACTCAAAAGTCAAAACTCAAAACCACAACTCAAAACCTTAAAACTATCTTTTTGTCATCCTAAGGGCGCAGCTCTCTTGTTGTCATCCTGAACGAAGTGAAGGATCTTATGCCAGCTAATCGAGAGATTCTTCGCTTCGCTCAGAATGACGCTTCCTCCTTTTTGTCATCCTTAACGCAGTGAAGGATCTCATGCTAGTTATCTGAGGGATTCTTCGCTAACGCTCAGAATGACAAAAGAAAAAACACTCAGAATGACGATAAATATTATTCTTGAATTTTTAATTGTAATTTTTGCGCTTCTAATAAATATTTTTGGGCATTGGCAAAATCTTGTTCATTTTCGTAAATGTTAGAAAGCAGGTACAAAACGTCAGTGCGGGGCCCATTAAGATCTATGTAATTTTGCAGAATGTTTTTGGCTGCCACGGAATTATTTGTACTCAAATAAATTTTGGCCAAAGAAAGATAGGAATAATAAAAAGACTGGTCGCGTTTAATGGCTTCAAGAAAATATTTTTCCGCGTCATCCAACCGATTTAATTTAAAATAGAGGCTCCCTAAATTATGATAAGCAATCGGATTGGCAGGATCAATACTCGCGGCGGTTTGATAAGCCCTTTCCGCCAAAAGATATTGGCCATTATCATCATAAGCCATTCCCAAATTATTCCAGACACGGTAACTATCAGGCGCATATTGCAAGGTTTGATTATAAAATGTGATGGGGTCACGCCAATCGGCATTTCTTAAAATTGTGCGCCAAGAAAAGAAAATAACTAAAGCAATCACGACAACAAGCAATAATTTTTCCAATTGATACTGAACTATTGGCTTTTCTATTAAATAATAGGCAGTGATAAAAATTCCGATAAGGGGCAGGTAAAGCCAGTGTTCATAAATTAAGCCGCTAATGGGCACAAAAATATTAGAGACAGGAAGCAATCCGACAAAAAACCAGAGCATTCCAAAGGCGATTTCTTGACGCTGACGAAAGAATCTCACAATCAGAAAAAGAGAGATAAGCGTAATAGCAATTCCGGCCAAAACCAAAGGATCGGCCAGAGAGGTTGGAATTTCAATGGTGCGCTCCATGTGGAGTGAGACGGGATAAAAAATTAAACCCAGATAAATCGGCAGTGTTTTTAAAAAGGTTAAAATTCGAATATCCAGACGCGAAGTAAATAAATTTTCTTCGTTGTAGAGATTGAGCGTGTTTTGAAAGTTTAAAACCGTCAAACGCAAAATAATATAGATGGCGGCAAGAAGAATAAATGGTCCGTATTTTTTTATAATCTCCGCCAAAGAAAAACGCTCTCCTCTTTTATAAAGCCATTCCACCAGAAAAATTAAAATCGGCATAATGATGGCTGTTTCCTTACTCATTAAAGCCAAAATATAGCAAGGGAGAGTCAGCCAATAAAAAACTTTTTTATTTTTTTGAAGAAATTGAAGATAGGAAAGGATGCCGAGAAAAATGAAAAAAACAGAAAGCGGATCAGCGAGACCCGAAACATAAGTGACGGCTTCAGTTTGCAATGGGTGGACAAGAAAAATTAAAGCGAGAAAAAAGGCCGGCCATTTTTTCTTTAGGCAGATTTTAAAAATAAGAAAAAGAAGAAGGGCATTTAAAATATGAAAGGCTGTATTGACCAGATGATAACCCAAAACATTATCTTGCCAGAGATGCCACTCAAGCGAAAAAACAGTTAAAAGCATAGGCCGCCAATAATTGCTAATTAGACCGGCCCCAGCAATTAAATTTTCGGTGAAAAATTTCGGCCAATAGTGCCAATCTTTAATGTAGACATTATTTAAAATGCCATCATTATCATCCCAGAACATTTGATTGCCGAAACTATTAGAATAAATAAGCAGGCCAGCGGCTAAAAGAAGAATAATCGGAAAAATGTTATGAAGCGTTCGAGATTTGGTACTCATCACAATTATTTTATCAGACTTTTATTCTTTTCAAAATGGATATATTTAATATATAATATATTTGTATGAAAAATTTAAATAATATTCCTCAATCAGAAAATAGTCGAGAAAAAATCGGATTAGAAAATATTGAAGCAACTCTCAAAGAAAATGCCGCCGAGTTAAGAAAAATGGGCATTCCTGTTGATGATGAAAGCCGGTTGCAAATCGAAGGATTTAAAAACTATCCGAAAGAAATGCTCATTAAAGACAAAATCGCTGAGGATCGTTTTAAAGAACGCTTTGGTTTTGAACATCGATCCGAACAAGTGGGCGAACAATTTGAGAAATTAAAAACTGCCCTTTTGCAAAAATCATTAAAGAAAAAATTCGTTGTTTGCCGAACAGCTTTTTTTGATGATGTTGTCAATGGCGTGGATAATATTATTTTAGACAGACAAAACGGCAATATCGTATGCGCTTTAGATGAGGTTTGCGATATTCACAGCAAAAGATATGAAGAAAAAAGGGCAAAAGTGTTAGAAATTAATCGCATTGGAGGGGCTAAAATTAATTATGGCATTGAGCTAGAACCTAAGACGCATAAAATCAAGTTATCCCCTATTTCCGAAATACCTCTTTTCTTTTTGGGTTTAAATGATCAAAATGTGAAAAAGGTTGTTAAGCAGTTTGAAAAAGAGAAAATCTCGGAAATGGAGAAAAATATTATTAGATTTTTTGCAGAATCAATGAAGCAGCAAGCAGAACTATTTTTAAATGCTTGCTCCAAAAACACTGCTTTTACTCAAAGATTACGCGACTTTCAAAAAGCTTTAACTGAGTTTAATCAAATTAAGGATGAAGAAACTCTATAAAAAAATAGAGGGCGGCAACGAGATTCAATGTTTGGCGTGCAATCATTATTGCCGCATTAAACCCAATCAAGTGGGTGTTTGTAGTGTCCGCAAAAATGCGAATGGTGAATTAAAGTTATTAGTGGAAAATCGGCCGGTAGCAATTAATATAGATCCCATTGAGAAAAAGCCTCTTTTTCATTTCTTGCCCGGCACAGAAATTTTTTCTTTTGGCACTTTTGGCTGTAATTTTCGCTGCTTGTTTTGTCAAAATTGGGATATCAGTCAATTTCCCAAGGGCAATAAAAGTTTTGAAGAATACGTGGAACAAACAACTGAAATTTGGCCGCCAGAAAAAATTGTGGATTATTGCGTAGCAAATAAAATTCCGGCTATTGCTTACACTTATAATGAGCCGGCGATTTTTGTTGAATATTGCTATGAAACAATGGTCTTGGCACATCAGCATCAGATCAAAAATGTTTTTGTTTCTAATGGCTATGAGTCGCGCGAAACGATCGAACTTGTTGCGCCCTATTTAGATGCCATCAATATTGATTTAAAATCAATGCAGGAAAAATTCTATCAAAGAATTTGCGGTGCGCGTTTAGAGCCTGTATTGAAAAATATCCGAACTTTTTATGAGAAAGGCGTTTGGGTAGAGCTAACAACACTCATTATTCCCAATGAAAATGACAGCGAACAGGAATTAAAACAAATTGCTCAATTTATTGCGGAAATAGATAAAAATATTCCTTGGCATATTTCCCGCTTTTTTCCTTCTTATCAAATGGAGAATTATCCTATGACGCCGCTTGATACTTTAAAGAGAGCTTATGAAATTGGGCAGAAAAGTGGTCTTCGTTTTGTTTACGCGGGCAATATTATTGAAGAATCTTTGGAAAATACTTATTGCCCGAAATGCAAGGCTTTATTAATTGAACGCCAAGGTTATAATGTAAAAATAAAGGAGTCTTTCCGAAATGGTCGGTGTTTAAAGTGCAATACTGATATTAAAGGTATTTGGCAATAATTATGGCTGTTCGATTAGCAGCGGTTGCTGGACAATTCTATCCCGAAGATCCTCGCGAACTGAAAGAAACAATTCAGGAATTTTTTGAGCAACAGCCCAAGGATTTATTTATCCCGAAGAAAATTAAAGCGCTCATTGTGCCCCACGCGGGCTATATTTACTCTGGACCTGTAGCAGTCGCTGCTTATCAAGCGCTTCGCTTATCCCAATTTCAACCAAAAAATATTATCCTGATTGGGCCATCGCATCACTTCCCTATTTCTGATTTTGTCACTTCTTCGGTAGAGCAATGGTCAACGCCCTTAGGAAAAGTGCCCGTTGCAAAAATTAATCAAAATGAATGGCCAGTTTATGATTTGGCTTTTGTTCCGGAACACAGCCTTGAAGTGCAACTGCCATTTTTACAAAGCATCCTTTCCGATTTCCAAATTTTGCCTATTTTAATTAATAATATTGAACGGAGTAAGGCCTTAGCCGAAAAAATCAAACCGCTACTTGATGAAAAAACTTTGATTATTGCTAGTTCGGATTTAAGTCATTATAATCCTTTGGAGGTGGCCGAAAAAATAGATGCACAAACTCAAAAAATCATTCTTCAATTAAAAACAGAAGAAGCAGAAAATATTGATGCCTGCGGAGCGGCAGGAATTCTCACGTTGATGCACTTAGCCAAAGATCTTCATTGGGAAAGAAAATTACTTTCTTACGCTACTTCTTATAATGCGAGTGGCGAAAGAAGTGAGGTTGTCGGCTATGGAAGCTTTGTTTTTTATGAATAATGTTTCTTTAACAGAAAAAGATAAAAAATTTCTTTTGTCATTGGCGCGAAAAAGCATCGAGCATTTTTTGAAATATCACGAAGTTTTAAATGTAGCTGAGGAAGAATTAAAAGAATATTCGCCTGCCATAAAAGAAAAAAGGGCTTGCTTTGTTACTCTGACTATCAACGACGAGCTTCGCGGTTGCATTGGCTGTTTTGAAACTGATAAATCGCTTTATCAAACAGTAATAGAAATGGCTATAAGCGCTGCTTTCTTTGATTATCGATTTTTGCCCTTATCCGAAAAAGAATTGGAGGAAGTAAAAATTGAAATCTCCATTTTAACTCCGCCGCGGGAGTTGAAGTACGACAATCCGGAAGATTTATTAAAAAAATTAAAACCCCTTCAGCATGGTGTTATTATAAAAAAGGACGGATACCAAGCAACTTATTTGCCTCAGGTTTGGGAACAAATTCCCGGCAAAGAAGAATTCCTCAATTCTCTTTGTTTAAAAGCCGGCTTGCCATTTGACTGCTGGAAAAAAGAAAAGTTAGAAGTTAAAATATATGAAGTCGAAAGTTTTGAAGAATAATTTTTATTATGGAAACAATAAACTTAGATTATTTTAAAAAATTAGATCTTCGCGTCGCAGAAATTTTAGAAGCCGAAAGAGTACCCGAAACAGACAAATTATTAAAATTAAAAATCAACCTCGGCGACGAAACGCGAGAAATTGTTTCGGGAATTGGCGCCCAATACAAACCAGAAGATCTTATTGGCAAACAAATTGTTGTTTTAGCCAATTTGGAACCGAAAGTTTTTAAGGGGATAGAAAGCCAAGGAATGCTTTTGGCGGCAGTTAATGAAACTGGAAAAATCGCTCTCCTCAAGCCTAATAAAAAAATGAAGCCCGGAGATCGAGTCCAATAATCTCTTGACTTTACTAATAGAAGCAATATAATTTTTATTCGAAACATCGTATCGTATATTTTTCTAAATAAAAGGTCGTTTTTAACACTATCCTATGAGCTTGATTGCTCTTGAAGATTTGAAAATCTTTAATTTAGCACAAGAAAAGGAAGAAGAAGATGAAGGCTTGGAAGAGCTAGAAGAAGAAATGGAAGAGAGCGAGGAAAATGAAGATGAAGATTTGGATGACTTTGACGAAGATGATATCGATAAAGATTTATTTAGTGATGAAGATTTAGAAGAGGAAGACGAAGAAGAATTATAACTAAATTTTAAAGCCAGCCCCTTCGGGGCTGGCTTTTTTTTGAAAAAAGTTTATTATAAAAGGTAATATCAATGGTTAAACGAATAACGGAATCCAGTAATATTTCCAAGAAAAAAAATCATCATCAAAAAAACACCCGAAAAGCATTGTTGATCGGCGTTATTTTTTTATTTATTGCCGTTATTTTAGCGGGTGGCGGGTATATCACTTATCTTTATTACACCCTTCCTGATCCCAGCAATATTGGTGAAACAATGATTAATCAATCCACCAAGATTTATGACCGAACTGGAGAGGTTTTGCTTTACGAAATTCATGGCGAAGAAAAAAGAACAGTCATTGCTTTAAGTGACATCCCGCAATATATGCAAAAGGCTACTTTAGCTATCGAAGATGCAGGATTTTATCAGCATCCGGCCTTTAATTGGAAATCATTGGTCAGAGCAGTGTTTATCAATTTAAAGGAAGGCCGATTTGCTCAGGGTGGATCAACCATTACCCAGCAAGTTGTTAAAAACGTTTACCTCACTCCTGAAAAAACTATTCAAAGAAAAATTAAAGAAATTCTTTTGGCTTTGAAATTAGAAGAGCATTATACCAAGGATCAAATATTAGAAATGTATCTTAATCAGATCCCCTATGGGTCTAACGCTTATGGAATTGAAGCGGCTGCCCAGACTTTTTTCAACAAAAGCGCTAAAGATTTAACGCTTGGCGAAGCCGCCATTCTCGCGGCCCTCCCTCAAGCACCCAGTTATTATTCTCCTTATGGAAATAATCAAAAAGAGCTTTTTGATCGGCAAAAATTAGTTTTAAAGCGAATGCTCGATTTAGGTTTTATCACGCAAGAAGAATATGATGCGGCGTTAGCAGAAAAAATCAAATTCGCTTATCGCATCGAAAAAATCAATGCTCCTCATTTTGTAATGTTTATAAAACAATACTTGGAAAATAAGTATGGGGCAGATTATGTAGAAAATGCTGGATTAAAAGTCATCACAACTTTAGATTGGGATTTACAACAAATTGCAGAAAAAGCAGTTTATGAAGGCGCCAAAAGAAATGAGGAGCTTTATAAAGGAAAGAATGCAGCTTTGGTGGCTCAAGATCCCAAAACCGGTCAAATTCTCGCAATGGTGGGTTCGCGTGATTACTTCGATACTGATGTTGATGGTAATTTTAATGTTATCACCGGCCATCGCCAACCGGGCTCTTCCTTCAAACCTTTTGCTTATCTTACTGGCTTTGAAAAGGGATTAACTCCTGAAACAGTAGTTTTTGATTTAAAAACCGAGTTTAACCCCAATTGTCCAGCTACTGCCGATGGCAATACCGATCGTTATGGTCTTAATTGTTACCATCCACAAAATTTTGATTTAAATTTCCGCGGTCCCGTTGATTTAAGACATGCTTTAGCTCAATCTATTAATGTGCCGGCAGTTAAAGTGCTTTATCTCGCCGGTATTAAAGATACAATTGCTACCGCGCAGAAAATGGGTGTTACTACCCTAACCGATATAAACCGCTATGGACTATCTCTGGTATTAGGCGGCGGAGATGTGAAGCCCTTAGACTTTGCCGAGGCTTATTCAGTTTTTGCTCAGGATGGTGTCAAACATCAACAAGCAGCTATTCTAAAAGTGGAAGATGCCAAAGGAACAATCCTAGAAGAATATAAAGATGTCAGTGAACAAGTTATTGATCCTCAGTATATTAGGCTGGTTAATAGTATCCTCTCCGACAAAGAAGCGCGGATTGGATTATTCAACCCTGGTAATCAATTAGAATTTCCGGGTTATGAAGTGGCTGCTAAAACAGGTACGACTCAGGATTATCGGGATGCATGGACGGTTGGTTATACTCCTTCATTGGTTGCTGTTGTTTGGGCGGGTAATAATGATTTTTCCCCAATGCAAAAAGGAGGCGGGAGTATTTTGGCCGCAGTTCCTATCTGGCACAATTTCATGATCGAAGCCCTCAAAAAATATCAACCCGAATCCTTTCCTCAGCCAGCACCAACGAATCCAAACAAACCTGTTCTGCGCGGAGAATACATTGTTAATTTGAAAATCGGCGATACGCTTTATCCTCAAATTCACAATATCCTCTTTTGGGTTGATAAAAATGATATCCTGGGGCCATCGCCATTAAACTTTAATGATCCTCAAGCTAACAACTGGGAGTTTCCTATTACTCAGTGGATTCAAAATAATTTACCCAATCCCCAGCAATACAATATCGCCATTCCTTATAATTATGCTGAAATTCCGGTAGCAACTCCTCAACAAAATCTTTCAGTGGAATTGATTAATCCCAAAAACGGAGATTATATTACCGGTGGTTTTGTTTATGTTGTATTAAATATTCAAGCCGCTAATCAAATTAAATCTCTTCAGGTCTATTTTAATGATAATCTCGTAAGAGAAGATGTCGCTGGAAATGGCGTTTATCAATTCCAATTTTTACCTTCTCAAATTGAAGATCAAAATCAACTGAAGGTAAGCGTTTGCGATGTGATAAATAGTTGTGTTGAAAAAAGCGTTGTTGTTTTTAAGCAACAGCCTTAATTAAAAAATAATTCTAATTTTATTAACCCTGAATCCTTTTTGAGCTAAAAAAAATTTTAGTTCCTCTTCAAAAAACTTTAGTTCATTGGCTTCGAGTGCGTTTTGGGTTTTAATCGTTAGGTTGCGGTTAAAAAAATTGATTTCTTCAACATTTACTTGAGGAAGATTTTCTTTTAAAAATTCGCTGGTATAATTAACTACCGACATTTCATTTATTTTTTGTCGAATGCCCAACTGATTTAATTTTTTATTAATAATTTTTTTTATATCGTCCATAATTAAATATCAAAAATTACCAATGCCTCCCAATGATCCGGCATTTTTTGTTCTACATAAGCCTCATGATAAGTAACAGCCTTGATATCCTCCCCGAAACTTTCGACGAGACGGCCTGTTACTTCGCCCTTGATCGAAGTGAGCGTTAATTCATCAATTTTTAAATGGTCAAAAACGGCTTTATAAATGTTAGAAAAATATAAAACTTCAGAAAGAAAATCAATTAATAAGGCGGCTGAATCTAACGAAGTGACTTCGATTTTCTCATGGATTTCTTGACTGTCTTTTAATGTTTGAGGTTTGAGAATTTGAGCCATTCCCAACAAAGCATTTTGAAAAATCTCTTCAAATGAAGAGCCGAAAATCATCAGCCGGACATCAGCTGTATGGGGTAAAATTTTAAATTTTGGCTTTTGTGGCTGAATCATTTTGATGCAAAATCTTTTTGAGCTCTTCACGCGTTACCACACGATCATCCCACGGAATTTTTTTGTCGTCTTTAATAACCATCACATGTTCTGCTCCTTTTCCTGTAACAATAAGACAGTCATTGGGTTGACACAATTTGAGCGCCTCAGAAATTGCTTGGCGTCTATCCTCGATAATTTGATATTTCTTATTTTTGTTTTTCACTCCTTCAGCAATATCTTTCATTATTTTTTTGGGATCTTCGTCGTACGGATCTTCATCCGTAATAATGATTTCATCACAATATTCCGCAGCCACTTCTCCCATCTTTGGCCTCTTCCACTTATCTCGACCGCCACCTGTTGCGCTTAAAACGCAAATGAGACGAGATTTTGGTTGAGGCAAAAATTGACTTCTTAATGTTTCATATACTGCTTTCAGTGAATCCGGCGTATGGGCAAAATCAATAAAAATTTTAAAATTCTGACCTTCTTTGATTTCTTCAAAGCGACCGGGAAGCCCGTCAAATTTCATCATTGCGTCTCTAATTATGGGCAAAGGCACGCAAAATCCACTTGCCGCGCTTAAAGCTGCTAACAAATTATAAAGATTAAATTTGCCTTTAAGAGGTGAGAAAAAATCCTGATCTAATAATTTAAAGCGAATTCCTTCAGCTGACAATTGATAGCTCTCAGGTCTCAAGGTTTTATTAATGCCTTCAACAGTTGATTTTTCGAGCGCAAAACCAATTTTCTCATCTGCTTTATACTTCAAAAATCGCTCACTGTAATTATCGTCTAAATTAACCACCATCTTCTTCTTAACAATGCAGTCCATTTTGCCTCTTTGATCGATAATAGGAATATTTTTCTTCGGCTGATCTAAAGCGGCAAATAATTTCTCCTTGGCAGCGCAATACTTTTCAATCGAACCGCCGTGAGCTTCTAAATGTTCTGGCTGAAGATTCAAAAATACAGCCATATCAAAATTAATGAATTTATGACGGAATTGTTTAACACCTTCGGAAGTAACTTCCAAAATGACATAATAACATCTTTGTTTTTTGCAATCAGCCAAAAATTTTTGAATAACAAAACGGCCAGGCATCGTCATTTTAAGATCATTCGCCCAGCTCTGTTTATCAATCTTAAAACGTAGCGAATTAATCATTGCTGTTTTCTTTCCATACGCCTCCAAAAAGGCGTTTAGTAATTCGGCAACAGTAGTTTTTCCTTTTGTTCCGGTAATTCCGATTACAATTAAATCTTTTGATGGAAATCCATAATAGAAAGCTGCTAGAAAAACGAGGCAGTAATGATACCAATTAATTACCGTCTGGGGCACTATTTTTTTAATAATTTTTTTGAGTTGATTAAGCATGAAACTTATTTCTTTTCTCCAAGCAGTTTTAGCGCCGCTTTTAATCGTTCATTTAATGGTGATTGTTTATTGGGCACCTGATTAATAATTTTTCTGATATCGGATTTTGAATAACCCAAATCCAGCAGTGCATCTTCTAATTCTAAATCCGACTCCAATCCTTCAATGGCTCCCTCTTCTGTGCTAACTTTAGATTTTAATTCGAGGATGATGCGCTCTGCAGTTTTCCGGCCAATTCCTGGCGCCTTAGTTAAAACATCTGCCTTATTACTTAAAATAGCTGCTTTGAGATTTTTAACCTCTCCCAACCCTAAAAGAGCTAAGGCCGATTTGGGACCAACTCCCGCTACAGAATTAAGCAATTCAAAAAATTCTAATTCTTCCTGAGTTAAAAAACCATAAAGCTCCAGGGCGTTTTCTTTAACGTTTAAATAGACGAAGACACGGATCTTCTCTTTTTGATCGCCTATTTGAACAATGGTCTCGGGATGGACAAAAATTCTAAAAGCAATATCCCCGCTTTTTAAAACGATAAATTTGGAGCTCAGACGTACGACTTCACCATCAATAAAATACAACATACAAGATAATTATAATACAGCAAATTCAAAATTCCAAAGGCAAAAATAATAGGGATTTTCATTCATTAATCGTTTGACTTTCTCTTTTATTTTTGTAAAATGAAAATATTCGCTAAACACTCTTTTAAACTATGCCTGTAACTCAATCTGCAAAAAAAGCCCTAAGAAAATCAAAAAAACATTATAAAACCAATAAAGAATCAGAAAAAGTTTTGAAGTCGGAAATTAAAAAATTTCGAAAATTAGTAGCCGACCAAAAAATAGAAGAAGCCAAAAAACAGCTTTCTGTTGTTTATAAAAAACTAGATAAAGCAGCAAAAACCAATTTGATTAAGAAGAACAAGGCTGCTCGATTAAAATCACGACTCAGTAAAAAATTAAATGCTCTGCAAGTAAAAAACGCCTAAAACGGCGTTTTTAAATTGCTTCCTTTATGGCCCTGCCAACAAAAAAATTTCAAAGAAAAAAGGAAAATTTCATCTGCGCCAAGTGTGGCACCAAAGTGGAGGGAGATGGTTATACAGATCACTGCCCTCACTGCCTGTGGTCACGTCATGTTGATATCCAGCCAGGCGATCGAAAATCTAACTGCCGCGGGCTAATGAAGCCGATCGGCATCGAAATTAAAAATGGGCAGTATATCATTCATTATCAATGTCAGAAATGCGGCTATCAATTTCAAGTCAAAGCTAGAAAAAATGATAATTTTGAAAAAATCCTAAAATTATCGAATCAACCTTTTTAAAAAGCGCCGAAGCGCTTTTTAAATCATTCCCTGATGGTTTTTACAAAATCTTTGAACCTATTAATTACCGCTAAATAATGGATCTGTGCCGATGGGTGGAATCGAACCACCGTCTGAGGGTTATGAATCCTCCGCTCTAACCATTGAGCTACATCGGCGCCCAATCGGCACAAGGACACGCTGTTGCGGGACCAGGATTTGCACCTGGGTCTCGAGGTTATGGGCCTCGCGAGATACTACTTCTCCATCCCGCTGCCTTCTATTTTATTAACTTTTCGATTTTTTGCAAGAGATCAATTAATTTTTGATAATATCTTCTTTTTTCTTTCTTTCATAATACAAAGCGCGCGAACGGCGGGTTAGGGCCAAAATAGTTAAAACGCTAATGTAACAGTAGATTACAATTTCGGGAAGATGATAATCTGTAGAAATAACATTCGGCAAAATGAGCAAAATTACAAGAAGGATTGTCCAACTAATAACAAATACTTCACCTGGATGGTGAGCGGTATAATGAGAAAACCATCGTTCAAATTCTTTCGTACCAGCATAAATTGAAAGCATGGCCATATAAATGACAGCCGTCAACTCTAATAATTTTTGATAATGATTAACAGAAATAAAATCCAAGATGATAACTATGTATAAAAAAATGTTCCAAAAATAAACCAGATAACGCCACACCGAAGAACTTATTTCCATTTTCGATTTCATATTATTGATTATAACCAATAAATTTTATTTATCCAAAATGGAATGCCCCTAGAAAATAATGCAGGTAAAATTTTGCTTTATTGCTTTTTTTGATAAAATTAGATAAAATGGTTTTATTGAAGAATTAATGGGCCGGTAGCTCAGCTTGGTTTAGAGCGTCTGCCTGTCACGCAGAAGGTCACGGGTTCAAGTCCCGTCCGGCCCGCCTAAAATTTTCAATTCTATGAACATTGAAGAAATTAATCAAAAAGTTTTTCAAGAAATTGGCGAGTGCAAAGACCTGCAAACATTGGAAAAAATCAGAATCAAGTACCTTGGTCGCAAGGGTGAATTAACAAATATCTTAAAATCCTTAAAAGACCTTCCTGTTGATCAGCGAAAAGAAATTGGTCCAATTGCTAATAATCTTAAAAAACGCATCGAAACTGCCTTAGAAGAAAAAAGGCTTTTTATTATTGATAATCCAGAATTAAAACCGCTCGATTTAAGCTTGCCTGGCAAAAAACTCAAACGAGGACATCTACATCCATTTACTACCTTAGAAAATAAAATCGAAGAAATTTTTGGAAATTTAGGTTTTGAAATAGTAGAAAGTGATGAAGTTGAAACTGAATATTACAATTTTGATGCCTTAAACATTCCCGCTGATCATCCAGCGCGCGATATGTGGGATACTTTTTGGATTAAAAATGATTTTCAAGAAAAAAATAAGCAAAAGTTTTTGCTGAGAACACACACCTCCCCGATTCAAGTTCATTATATGGAAACCCATCAACCTCCCTTTCGTATTGTATCGCCGGGGAGAGTTTATCGCTATGAGGCCATTGATGCCTCCCACGATATTCAATTCCATCAATTAGAATGTCTGATGGTGGATGAAAACATTACGTTTGCTAATTTCAAATTTATCGTTCTTTCCTTCTTCCAACAGCTTTTCTCCAAAAAAATTAACGTTCAATTTACACCTAGCTATTTCCCCTTTGTTGAACCGGGCGTCCAAATCAATATTTCTTGCCCACGGTGTAATCAAAAAGGCTGCTCTTTATGCAAAAACACCGGCTGGCTCGAAATTGCCGGCGCAGGAATGGTGCATCCTAACGTATTTAAGGCTGTGGGTTATAATCCTAAAATATGGCGAGGATTTGCTTTTGGAATAGGGCTCGAACGTATCGCGATGATAAAGTATAATATTCCCGACATTCGTCTTTTTAATTCGGCCGATCTAAGATTTATTAAGCAATTTTAGGTGGTATGAAATTTTCGTATAATTGGCTTAAAGAATATTTACCAAAATTACCAGCCGTTCAGAAACTAGCGGAAGATTTAACGTTAAAAAGTTTTGAAGTTGAAAAGATAGAAAAAGTTAATAGCGACATAGTAATGGACATTAATTTGCCACCCAATCGTTTTTCAGATAGTAGTGGCCATTTGGGATTGGCTAAAGAAATATCAGCGATCCTCGACATTCCCCTTAAAACGCCAACATTTCATTTGAATGAGAATGGAAAACTCAAGGCAAGCAATTTTCTGCAAATTAAAGTTCAAAATAAAAATGACTGCTTACGTTATAGTAGCCGTGTTATTTTCGACGTAAAAGTTAAAGAATCACCCGATTGGTTGAAAAAAAGATTAGAAAGTTGCGGCCTTCAATCCATCAATAATATTGTTGATGCTACTAATTATGTAATGCTTCTAACAGGTCAACCTCTTCATGCATTTGATTACGATAAGTTAATGGGAAAAAAAATTAAAGCCCTCATTGTTAGAAGAGGTCTAAGTAAAGAGAAAATAATAACGCTCGACGATAAAGAAGTAGAGCTAAATGAGAATATTTTAGTTATTGCCGATCTTAAAAATCCTCTGGCCATTGCTGGAATTAAAGGAGGAAAGATAGCAGAAATTGATAGCAACACAAAACGCATTGTTTTAGAAAGCGCTAATTTTGACCATGCGCTGATTCGCCGAGCCTCACAAATAACAAAGATTGTGACCGATGCTTCTTTGAGATTCGAACGCACTCTTTCGCCTTCGTTAACTATTGATGCCTTAAATTATGTAGCTGCCTTAATTCAGAAATTAGCTGATGGCAAAATCTTAAAAGGGATTATTGATGTCTTTCCAACTAAAATTTCCAAAAAAGTTCTTGGATTCAACTTTGAACAATTTTATCAATTTGCAGGTTTTTCTATTGATAAAAAGTTTATCGAAAAAGCTTTTAAACGATTGGGCTTTAAGATTGTTAAACAAACAGCCAAAGACTTATTTCTAGAAATTCCACCTCAACGTATCGATATTGAAAGATTTGAAGATTTAACCGAAGAAGTGCTACGCCTCTATGATTACAATAAAGCGCCGGCTGCTGCACCGCGCACACTGATTCTGCCCGCTCCTGCCAATGAAGATATTATTTTCCGAAACAAAATTAAAAACATTCTGATCGGTTTGGGAGTGGATGAAATTTATACCTACTCTTTTGTTTCGAAAAAAGATTTAGAAAATTTTAAAATTGCGGAAAAGGATGCCATTAGTTTAGAGAATCCCATCAGCAGCGATTACACTCACCTTCAACCAACTCTTTTAATCAATTTGACCAAAGCTACTAGTTCCAATTTGCGATTTTATGATGAAGTGAGAATCTTCGAGATTAGTAAAACATTTCAAAAAGCTCCTATTCGACCTTATGAGGAATGGAGGTTGGCTATTGGTTTGGCTGATAAAACGCAGCCATATGATCTTTTGTTTTTCGAATTAAAAGGAATTATTGAACAACTCACTGAAGGGCTTAATTGCGCTGAAGTTGAATTTATTGATATTGATGTTAATTGGTTAACAAAAAATCGAGCTGCTAAAATTATTATCAATAAAGAAGAAATCGGTTATATTGGCCAGCTTAACTCTCGTCTTGCCCATCTTTATAATGATGGAATTCCTATGATAGTGGCCGAATTAGATGTGGAAAAATTGTATCGATTATCTAAGGAAGAATACGAATTTGCACCCTTGCCTAAATATCCAGCAGTCATTCGAGATATTTCTATTTTGGTTAATCGCAACATCAAAATGTCTGATATTGTGAATATTATCCATCAAAGCGAACCGGATATTCTTTTTGATGTTGATCTTTTTGATGTTTATGAAGGGGAAAACTTGCCAGAAAATAAAAAAAGTTTAAGCTTTCATCTGATCTTCCAAGCCGAGGATCACACTCTTACTAATGAAGAAGTGGGGAAATCGATGGAAAAAATAATTAGCAATTTAAAAGCCAAATTTAATGCAGAAATCAGATGAGCAAAAAATAACTTTTAGCGTTGGTTGCTTCTCGCATCTAAAAGCGCGCTTAGCTCAGTTGGCAGAGCGTCTCTCTTACACAGAGAAGGTCGGGGGTTCGAATCCCTCAGCGCGCACAAATTTTGTATTACTTATTACTTTAAGGGCTAAGCCCTTCTGTTGCTGAAAAAATTTTGAATGAGCAAATTAATAGGATGCTTGTAGTATGAAGGCCTTTAATTAACTTAGAGAGATAAATAACTGTTTTTAGGAATTACCAGCAGAAACAAAACGAAGCCGCATTGCGTCGCTTATCAAATAAGCAGCTGGCGATCTTATTTCTAAGAACCATGTATTTGAGAAATACCACAATCGCTGTCTAATTTCCAATTATTACATTCGCAGAGACAAAAATGATCACTATTTACATTGGAAAACGGATTGGCGTAATCAGGTGGCTTAAACAACCGTAACATTGCGTTTATTGGTGGAGCATTGATCATAAGGAGTGCCTTTACTGCATTTTGAAGTAGGATTTTATGGCGGAAGAACATCTTCCGCCGACGCATTAATCTCTTCGGAAAAATTAGAGATTTTTTTAGCAAGGACCACTTCCTCCTCAATCTGTTTAATTCCTGTCGTTTCGCCCGCGCCTACGGGCGCGGGCGAAACGGAGTTTCCTGTCTGCGGGCGGCAAAGCCGCCCGCAGACAAAAATTAGGAACTCGTTTCAAAATAAATTCTAACTTTTTCTAATATATCCTCTTAATTTAATATGCAACGCTCCATTTTTCTACGATAAATTTATCCTTACTAGTTTTTATATGCCACACATCGCCCGTGCTTCTATTAATTGCGTTATCTCTTGCCGTCCAAAAGAAATAATTATCTTCTTTTGTTGATGAAATTGGTATGGTTATTAATAAATTACCTTCCCAATCATACTTGTTTATTTTTACTTCTACATTAGATGGATCGATCAAGCTCTCAATTTGAATATAAATGTTACCGCAGTAATCTTCATCTAAAAAGGCTATGGTTTCAATCTTGTCGGAGCCAACTGTAACAGTATTTATCTTATTACCTGCAGGATCAAAAACATCTACCACTCCTGCTTTGTCGTTTATAATCCTCGGTATATACCTTCTTCCACTATAACCATATATTCCATCAACCTTAATAGCCTCTCCTGCTTTTAACAAATAACCCTCTTCTGTAGTTAACAAGTAACTCTTTAGACCATCTACATCACCCGTAACGTACAGCTTATTCCCAACTGTATACAAATTTTTAGGAACTCCTCCTCCGGCCATCATATTCTGAAAAGCCGGCGGGTTATTTACTTTTTCTACCAATGAACCACTGGAATTGTATTTGAGTAGATCAACACCTGGCACACCTTGTGCCATTCGTGTATATGCATAAATATTCCCATTTTTATCAACAGCTATATCGACCACTCCCTCTTCTGTGGGAATGGTTAAGATTTGATTTAAAGCCGAATCAAAAACTTTAATTCTATTATTTACTCTATCAACAATATACACCTCACCATCGACAACTGTCAAAGAAGTTGGACCAAGTCCCCCACCGCGTTTACTTATTCCAAATTGCCCATCGCCATTGCCATAATCAAAACTTTTTGAAAAAACCTTTTTATAAGCATCATAATCTTTTAAACAGATGGTTGGGCTTGGTGGAACTATGGTAACAGTAGGACTTAAAGTTGGCCTTGGAACTATAGTTGGAACTACGGTAGTAGGACTTGCAGTTGGACTTAGAGTAAGACTTGCGGTTGGGCTTGGAACTAGAGTGATAGTAGGACTTGCAATCGGACTTGGAACTAGAGACGTAGTGGGGCTTACAGCTGGATTTGGAATTATGTTAGTAGCAGGACCCTCTTCTGAAATTGTATTTTCGGTTAATTGAGGCAAAGACTTGGAATGGGAATTCATTAAAAGGTAGGTCCCAATAGCCCCGCCCACAACAACAACAAGCCCCAAAATAGCTATTTCAGCAATACCTCTTTGATTTTTAATTTTTGATTTTTTAAAGTAACTCATATTAAAAAGTAATTAACGACTTTTTCCCCTCAAGCTTCTTCTATTATTATAATGCTTTTTTTATTAAATACCAAGATTTATTAATTATAGCCTTACATTTCTGAATAAAGCACTATTATTTAGCTACTACTTCTCATTTGATAACCCTATTCTGAAAAACATTTAAGAATTGATGCTTTTGAATAACTTTATTGAAAAATTTTTAAAAATACATAAAATAAAAGGTGTTCTTTGAAAATAAGCCTCGGTAGCTCAGTGGTAGAGCGAATGCCTGAAGAGCATTGCGTCGGGGGTTCGATTCCCTCCCGAGGCACTAAAAGTAAATCCCAAATCCAAAATTCAAAATTAAAAACAATAATTAAATGCAAAATAATTAAACAACGGGTCTGGGATCTATAAATTTGTGATTTAGAATTTGTTTTGGATTTTGTGCTTGATATTTTGGATTTTAATAGCTTGGCTATTTAAAATGCGGGAGTAGTTCAGAGGCAGAACGTCTCCTTGCCAAGGAGAAGGTCGCGGGTTCAAGTCCCGTCTCCCGCTCATTTTCATGATTAAATTTCAAAATATTATTATTCTTTTCTTGATGGCCTTAACAGCTGTCTTTTTTGTTTTCAATGACGAGATTGTTGATTTGTTGAAATTGAAAATGCAAGATAATGCTTTTTACTCCTCCGTTGAACCGCCTCCACTTGCTACTGGCATTTTTGTAGGAGATATAATGTTGTCGCGCGGCGTTGCTTATCAAATAGAAAAAAACAATAACCTTAATTATCCGTTTTTAAATATATCTGATTTTTTGAAAGGGGGCGATTTTGTCTTTGGTAATTTGGAAGCGCCAATTATTAATGGCCCAAAAATCAAAGCTGGCGAAATGATTTTCCGCGTTGACGAAAACTTAGTCCCCACTTTAAAGGATTATAATTTCTCCATTTTTTCTTTAGCTAATAATCATATTTTAAACTTTGGTGAAAAAGGATTAGAAAATACATTTCATCTTCTAGATCAGGCTGGTATTCAATATGTTGGCGCGGGAAAAAATTTTTCTGAAGCTCATCAAGCAAAAATTATTGAAAAAAATAACATTAAATTTGCTTTTTTAGCTTATGTTGATAAAGCTCTTGCTTATCCATCAGCTATGGCATCGGATCATCCCGGTTTATCAATTATGGATGAGGGGCAGGTAACTTTAGACGTTCAACAAGCTAAAAAATTAGCAGATTTTGTCATTGTTTCAACGCATTCCGGCAATGAATATCAAACAGAGCCCACTCGAAATCAAATAAATTTTGCTCATGCCGCTATTGATGCTGGTGCTGATTTAGTTATTGGCCATCACCCGCATGTCATTCAGCCTATCGAAAAATACAAAAATGGCTATATTTTCTATAGCCTTGGTAATTTTATCTTTGATCAGATGTGGTCCCAAGCAACCCAAGAAGGCATTGCCTTAAGAATTATTTTCTCCCCTCATAGTATCAAAACAATCCAAATCTATCCTTTAGTCATTGAAAATTACAGCCAACCAAAAATTATTAACGCTTCCAGTTCGCCGGAACATTTTCAAAATATCATTAAAAAAATTAATTTGCCAGACAATAAATTAGTTATCGTTCAAAAATAATCTTTCCTTTGGCGTTAATTTTTACACCTTCTTTTTTGAGAAGCATAATTTTTTTCTTTTTACCCCAGCGATAACCACCGACACCTCCATCTGATTTAATAACACGATGGCAAGGCAATTTTTTTATTTGATGCTTATTTAAAATATTTCCTACCGCTCGATAGGCATGAGGACTGCCGGCTATTTCTGCTACTTGTTGATAAGATAAAACTTTCCCGTGCGGTATCGAAGCTACAATTCGGTAAACTTTTTCCTTAAATTGATGCTCCTGTTTGGAACGTTTCATAAAATATTTTGAGCGTATTTTTCTCTGTATTTATTCAATTTATCTACATCAACACTGGTTCGCTCCCAATCGACAGGCGTAATTTTGTTAATTTTTTTACCAGGAATATCAATATCAAATATCATATCTTTTAGTTTCCATTCGCGATGAATGCCTGCTTCTTCGAATTTTTTCTGTAAATCAGACATTTTTGCTTCTGCTTCCTTAATGAGCTTCTGGATGTCTTCATCGCTGTATCCTTTTTCTTTCAACTTTAGCAATTCTCGCTCATGCCAACCAATTCCTGGAACTTTTTCCATAATAATTAAATGCTCTTTTCCTTGTTCTACTTTGGCAATGGGGGTAGCGGTTGGTAAATTCAAACTTTTAACTGTTTTCATAATTTTATATTCGTAGAATGGATCGCCTGATTCGCCAACCTTTCCTTTTTCAACATTAACTTTTTTTCCAACTACTTCTAATTGTTTTCCTTCCTTATTTGTCCATCTTGGCAAAGCTTTTACTGCAGTAGGATCTTCTTTGATCTTTCCTAATTCATCTTTTTTGATTTCACCATGTTTCAAATTATTTCCTTTTTGTTCAAAATATTCCACAGGATTGTTTTTAAATTCTTCGGGGATGAAATCCTCGAAATCTTTTTCTATGTGCAGCTTTATTGTGGGTTGCGATTCAATTTTTTGATTAAACATAAATTTTTCGAAATTCATATTTAATTATAGTTTATAATGTTATTTTACAACTTCTTTTAGTAAGTTAGCGGAGCAAAGAGAGGCTGCTGTATTCAATGCAATAAAGATGAGGTTTTGGATTTCTCTTTCTTTTATTATTTGTAAGGCAATTTGAGGAAGTCTGGCTTGCTCCAAAAAATTTGCCAAAGCGGAAGGGGTGGGATTCGAACCCACGAGCCCTCTTACGAAGGCACGACTTTCCAGATCGTTCCGTTAAACCACTCCGGCACCCTTCCAAAATAAATTTTTAATTAATTTGCTCTTTTTCTTTTTTAGACTGATATTTTTGGCCAATCAATTTATCACGCATCATGGCATAAAAATTGGAACCGCCATCTTTTAAAATTGCCTCCGAAATCTCTTTAACACTCTTCCCTTCTCCTTGTAATTTTTTAATTAATGCATCGACATATTTTTCTTGTGCCATTTTTAGCTCCTCTTCTGTCAAAATTCCTTCCTGAAATTTATCAAACAATTCCAATTCTTCCTCAATCATTTCGTCTAGATGAATAAAATCGGAATGCGGATCGCTTTGCTGATTCTCTAACCAATGGGCAAACTCTCTTAATTCTTCCAGATAATTTTCTGAAAATTCAGATTGTTGCCTTTCTGCGTCTGATTTTTTATTTTCTATTGGTAAACGTGGCTCAACTTCTGGCATATTTTTTAAACCGACATTTCTCTTAAGGCCTTTATCCTTTCTTCAACAGGTGGATGAGTCATAAATAATTTAACTAACCAAGACTGGCTTTGCTTACCCTTAAAAGGATTAGCAATATACAGATGAGCAGTGGCAGTAGAAGTATAACGCATCGGTGTAGGATCAGCGACAATTTTTTCTAAAGCGCGGGCTAATCCTTCGGGATAACGCGTTAATAAAGCGCTTGAAGCATCGGCCAAAAATTCTCGTTTGCGCGAAATCGCCAATTGAATTAACTGTGCAATAAGAGGAGAAAGGATGATAAAAACAATACCGATCAGCATTAAAATTGCTGAAAAAATTCCACCATTTTCATCATCTCTTCTGCCACCATTCCAAAAGGCCGTCCGAGTAAAAATGTCTGCCAAAATAGAAACAGTTCCCACCAAAACCACTACTACTGTTTGAAGTAAAACATCTCGGTTGCCAATATGAGATAATTCGTGGCCAATGACGCCTTCTAGTTCCGAACGGTCTAATTTGCGGAGCAGTCCTTCAGTTACAGCAATAGCAGCATTTTTAGGATCTCTCCCTGTCGCAAAAGCATTGGGCGCTAATTCTGGTAAAATATAAATTTTCGGCATTGGCAAACCAGCTGTAATACAAAGATTCTCCACAATTCGATATAATTCCGGATTTTCTTCGAAAGTCACCGGCTTGGCATGCGTCATACTAAGAACAATTTTATCGGAATAAAAATAACTGATGAAATTCATTATTAAGCTGAATCCTAAAGCATAATAAAAAATTGATGGCGAATCAAAGTAATAACTCAAAAACCACCCAAGAGCTACAAAAAATACTAAAAAAACCCCCATCAATAACCAAGTCTTACGAATGTTTTGACTTTTGAAATTGTAGAGATTGGCCATAATCAACTAAAATTGAACTTTGATTGGTTCTTTTTCTGCTTCTGCCATCTCAAAAAATTCCGCTGGTTGAAACTTAAATATTTTAGCAACGATATTTGAAGGAAAACTTTCAATTTTTGTATTTAATTCTAAAACCACACTGTTGTAAAAGCGCCGCGCGGCTTGAATTTTGTTTTCCGTATCAGCCAACTCTCTTTGTAAGTCCAAAAAGTTAGCATTGGCCTTTAATTCCGGATAATTTTCCGCTACTGCAAAAAGAGTTTTTAAGGTGTTAGAAAGAGCCTCTTCGGCTTGGGCTTTCTCTTTCAGCCCTTCGGCAGCAATAGCTCGAGCGCGGGCTGCCGTCACATTTTCGAAAACCTGCTTTTCATGAGCCGCATATCCTTTTACGGTTTCAATCACATTAGGAATTAAATCGTATCGACGTTTCAACTGTACATTAATATCCGAAGCTGCTTCTTTTACCCGATTTCGTAATCTTATCAAAGAGTTATAGACAAAAATCGGGTAAAGAATGACTATGACAACTAAAATAATAATTATCCAAGTAAGCATAATAGTTTATAATTAACCGACTGTCCCTAAATTATAGCACAACGAATCTTATTTTCAACCCCTTCCTTAAATTGAAGTCTATATCTCAATCTCCACATAATCAAAGGGCTCACCAAAATCATGCCAATTTTCTATGGTTCTTAATTTTCTAGCGCCCCTCTTCTGAAGAACATCAGATAAATGATTAGAAACTCTTACGTGGGCTGCAATTTTGCTATAACCTTTTGCTTTTGCCTCATCTTTTAATCTATTAAGGGTCCGGAGAAATATACCAATATCTCTGGACTCTGGTTTTGTGGCAATTGATTCCACGTATAGGGTATGGGGATCGGCTTGCAGCGCAGGATCATAATCTTTTAATTCAGCATAGACATCCTCTAGTGGTTGAGAAGATAGATAAGAAACAATCTCGCCTTTGGTATTTTGAGCAATTAATTGAATTCCTTTAGGATTCTCCAAAGCTTCTCGTAAATCCTCCAGATCAGACTGCATTTCTTCAGGAAAACTGGCTTGTTCCACTGATAATATTTCTCTGAGCGTGTCTTCGTTTAAGGATTCGAGGGTTCGAATTAGATATCTTTCTTCTTTTTCCTTCCTTGACGGCGTCTTTTCATTCTGAAAATCTTCGGCAATCAGATGGAATGTTTCATTAATTCCTTCACTGGGATCTACCCGGGCTGAACCAAAAGAATCTAAATATTCGGTTTGGCGCGGAGAACCACCTATTTTTCTTAAAGTAAGGTCTACATTTTGTAAATCTTTAGTTTTAACATCATTGTAGGTAGCGCCTAAAACAATTCTTTTTGTTTTGGGGCAAACAGCTAAGCTATACTCTTTTAAGTAATTAAATAGATTTTCTCTGATCACTTCAGCTAAACCAAGGCGATCCTTATGAATTTCTACATTGTCCAAAACCAGATTAATGTTATTGACGTTGTCTTTGGCAAAATACAAGAAAGTTTGGGCAATGGTTTCATCTACATTTTCATCTCTTACTTCGACAATTTGCAATCCTGCATCAATAAGATAATCGAGAATGGCGCCACGATTAAAATTTTCCACCGCAATACAACAACCTGTATAATTACCTTGGAAAATATCATAGCCGGGATTTCTCTGCCAAGGTCGAATTGATAAAGAATACCCTTGCCGATTTAATTCCCTCTCTAATTCAGGCAAGCGAGATTTTAAATCCTGTAAATGTGATAAAGCAGTGCCAATTTGTTCTTGTATTGCTTTGTCTTTTTCTTCATTAAAGATTCTCTCCACAGTCAGAATGAAATTTCCTAAAACATCATCTATTTCTCTAAAGTTTAATTTGCCTTTTTGAGAACGGTAGAGCTCTTTGTCTTTAAATTGCAGACCGTATTTTTTGAAAACACTGTTAAAGACTTGTTTGGCTTTATCATCAGGTAAAATACCCTTCCTCTTTTCCCGATAACTTCCTAAGAGACTAGTGATTGTTTCATAAAGCTCTCTATTAAAAGCTTCTTTTTTCTCTGATTGGGCGCTGGGGGTTTCTCCAACAAACACCTCCTTCCTTTTATCATAATTAAGCCAGCGATGGAAATCTATACCTGCCTTTTGAAATTCTTTCTGAACTTTTTTGGTATAATTTTTGATTTGCTCGAGCCATTCTTCTTCTTCAGGAGTATATTTTCCTTCATAGTTACCAAAGAGAATAACGGTAAATTCTTTTTCTTGAAAAGTTGCTTTCACAATTAACTTTAATAATTCCTTGTCTTCTTCTTTAAATAGTTTCTCAGCCTCAAATAATTTGGCTAAATATTCTAAATTCCATCGGTTAATATTGCCCTGAATTAGCTCAGTTTGAATGCCCAATTTTTGAGCAAATTGGAAAAGGATTTTTTCTCCCAAATAGGCAATTGCTTCTTTGCTCGACAATTCTTCTTTTTGGGCAAGATATTCAATTTCTTGCTGAAAAAGATTTTTAAAACCTAAGCGGGTAAAAGCATCGGTTAAGTGCATTAGACGAGAAAAGCCTTCTCCATCTAAATTTTTTAATTTTGGAATAATCTTTTTCAGACTTTCCCTGTTTTCCCGGTCAGCTAAAACAGAACCTGCTGTGTGCAAAAGGTTTTCTAAGCGAGGAAAGCCGAATAATTTCAGGTTTTCTCTGATTAATTGGGTTGAGAGGTTTAAATCAAAGGTTTGTAGGGTTCCTAATTCAATTTGATTTTTTTGCCAGAATTTTTCTACATCAGCTGTTTTTTTATCAAGTGGTAATTTGGAATTGATTTCTTTAGAAAATTCTTTAATTGTTTGATATTCAGGAAGGTATTTTAAAACTAATTCACCTAGATCCTTGTTGTCTTCCATTAAAAAGGCTAAAACATTTAAAACATAATTCATTTCTGTTTCTGGAATTTGATATTTTTCTTTAAGAACTTTCTCTATTGGTTCTAATGGTTTAAAGTCAATTACTTTGGCTAGCTCACCGAGAGAGCGGGCTGTGTTTTGTCTAACAGCAAAATCAGGATCATTTATCCCTTTTTCATATAAAAGAATATATTTTTCAGGAGCAATTTTGGCTAGTTCACCAAGAGAGCGGGCCGTACCTTCTCTGACAAAAACATCAGGGTCATTTATTCCTTTTTCATATAAAGGAATATATTTTTCAGGAGCAATTTTGGCTAGCTCACCGAGAGAGCGGGCTGTGTTTTGTCTAACATCAGAATCAGGATCATTCATTCCTTTTTCATATAAAGGAATAGCTGTTTCAGGAGCAACTTTGACCAGTTCACCGATGGATAGAGCTGTGCCTTGTCTAACAAAATCATCAGGATCTTTCATTCCTTTTTCATATAAAGAAATAGCTGTTTCAGGAGCAACTTTGACCAGTTCACCGATGGATAGAGCTGTGCCTTGTCTAACAAAATCATCAGGATCTTTCATTCCTTTTTCATATAAAGAAATATATTTTTCAGGAGCAATTTTGGCTAGTTCACCGAGGGATTCGGCTGTGCCTCGTCTAACAGAATCATCAGGATTATTCATTCCTTTTTCATACAAAGGAATGGCTTTTTCCGGAGCAACTTTGACTAGTTCACCAAGAGCTCGGGCTGTACCTTCTTTAACATAATCATCAGGATCAATCATTCCTTTTTCATATAAAGGAATATATTTTTCAGGAGCAATTTTGGCTAGCTCACCGAGAGAGCGGGCTGTGTTTTGTCTAACAGCAAAATCAGGATCATTTATCCCTTTTTCATATAAAAGAATATATTTTTCCGGAGCAATTTTGGCTAGTTCACCAAGAGAGCGGGCTGTGTTTTGTCTAACATCAGAATCAGGATCATTCATTCCTTTTTCATAGAATAAAATGAGACGGATTCCTAAAATTAATTGCTCTTTTTCTTTTTCAGCTAATGTTTCCAAGTTTTTCAATTTTTCTATATCTTCTTTGGATATCTCTTTGTCAAGTTTTTGTTTAACGCGTTGTCTGATCGATTCAATTAAATATTGATCTCGGGATTTTTCTGATTTGCGCAATTTTAAAATTTCTTGGGGCGGTACGCCCAGTTTTTTCTCTGGTTTTTCAGTAGGAAATTCTAATTGCTTTTCGGGAGGCAAGTTTTTTCTCGTTTCCTCTCGTTCTTTTTCTTTTTGTTTGTAAAATTCTAAATTTTTGTTTTTATCCGGCATACTTTAATAATTCTTTAATCGCCTCTTTTTAATATATTTATTATACATCATTTTTTCTTTTTTGCCAAGCCGCTATTTTTTGGTGATGACCAGACAGAAGAATTTTTGGGACACGCCAAACGATTTTTTTGTTCTTAGGATGAGGATAAAAAATTTCGGGTCGTGTATAAGTGGGATAACTGCCCTTTATGTCTTCGAGCGACTCATATTTACCTAAAACGCCGGGAATAAGCCGCGAAACGGCGTCTACCACAATCATAGCCGGAATTTCTCCCCCGCTTAAAATATAATCGCCAACAGAAATTTCCTCATCCGCAATGTATTTTGCTACACGCTCATCCACTCCTTCGTAATGCCCACAGATTAATATCAATTGATTATATTTTGCTAATCTTCTCGCCATTTTTTGGTCAAATTTCTTTCCTCGCGGCGAAAAAAGTATAATCTTTGATTTTTGGGTTTTAGATTTTGACCTTGAAAATTGAACTGCTTTCCAAATTGGTTCAATTTTCATCACCATACCCGGCCCCCCTCCATAAGGCTTATCATCAACTTTTTTATGCTTATCAATAGTAAAATCACGCGGATTTATGATATTAATCTCGATGATTCCTCTCTGTTGGGCGCGCTTTAAAATGGAAATATTGAAATAACTGAAAGCCTCAGGAAAAAGCGAAATAACATCGAAAATGAGGGTTTTTTTATTTTTTACCTTGGAAGTTGTTGTTTTCATCTACTTTATTGTAATATCTTTTCAAAAGAAAATGAACCCCTTTAAAGGGGTTCATTTTCTAATTTTTAATGAAATGACTAACTAAAAATTTTCTAGGCCTTCTACTTCTTTGTCAACCGAACTGTCGGTTTTTCTCGTCGAACCCTCGGGTTCCTCAATCTTCAGATTGACACGAGCATTGTGACGAAGGCCAATGAGTCTAGTTAAAGATCGAATTGCTCTTACTGTTGAACCTTGTCGGCCAATAATGCGGCCCATATCCTTTGGATTTACCTTAAGTGTCAAAAGTACTCCCATTTCATCAATTGTCCGAGTAACTTTGACATCCTCAGGATAATCAACAAGCGCTTTAACGATATACTCGAGGAATTCTTGATCTTTTGGAATTTGATTATTCATGATAGTCAGAACAGCATTCCTTTAAGTCGACCTTTACCGGATAGCTAATATTATAAAAATAATAAAAAGTAAGTCAAGAATCAAGAATGACAACAAAAGTATTAAATTTATAAAAATTTTTTAGCTAAAGCCAGCAGCGATTTTTTCTAAAGAAAAAATCGCTGCTGGCTTCTCTATTTTTCCACTGCTTTATATCTTAAATTTTCTGACGTTGAGTTTTTAACGGCTTGCTAATTACTTTCACTTAAAGTAAAATACAGGAAACGGTTTAAAAAATAGAAGTATGATTTTAATTGTTGGCCTAGGTAATAAAGGTAATAAATTTAAAAACACTCGCCACAATATTGGCGCTGAAATCCTAATACATTTTACGGAAAATAATCATTATCAATCTTTTAAATTAGAAAAAAAGCTGCAATCACTAATTTCAAAAAATGAAGAAATAATTTTGGCTATTCCTCAGTGCTTTATGAATGAATCGGGAGAGATCGTAAAAAAATTGGTGGACTACTTTAAAATTTCTCTGGATAATCTTCTCGTTATTCATGATGATACGGATATTCAATTGGGCAAATTTAAAATTCAAAAAAATAGAGGGGCAGCCGGTCATAAAGGTCTGGAATCCATAATCAATTGTTTAAAATCAAAGAATTTTTGGAGATTAAGAGTTGGCGTTCGTTCCCCAAGGGCAATGCATCAAAAGGCGGAGGAAATTGTTTTAAAAAAATTCACTCGAGAAGAACAACAAATTATTCAGCAAATCGAACCAACCATTTTTGAAAAGATTTTGCAATGGATTCAGCAGATTAAAACACAATAGTGGATATCTTGTTAATTCCCTTTATTATTAAGATCATTTAAAATTAGTTTATGAACTCATCGACTAATAAACAATCTATCAACGAGAAATTACCCCCTCAAAACATAGAAGCTGAGCAGTCTGTTTTGGGTTGCTTAATGATTGATAAAGAAGCCATTACGAAAGTGGCTGATTTTCTAACCCCTGATGATTTTTATCGATCCGCCCATCAAAAAATTTATGCTGCTGTCTTGGATCTTTATACTAAACACGAACCAATTGATATCGTTAGCGTCACTAATCGCTTAAAGGAGAAAAAACAACTGAGCGAAGTGGGCGGAGCCAGTTATTTAGCTTCTCTAATTAATATGGTGCCTACAAGTAGCCATGTAGTCATGTATGCCAAAATCGTTCAGCAAAAGCGGATTTTACGAGATCTTATCAGTACTTCATACGAAATTGGTGAGATGGCTTGGAAAGAAGATAAAGATGTAGACGTCCTCCTTGATGAAGCAGAACAAAGACTTTTTCAAATTACCCAAAAATCATTACGTCAAGAATTTTTGCCCTTGAAACCAATGCTCTCAAAAGCCTTTGAAAGAATTGAAATGCTTCAGCAAGGAGAAAAACAATTTTCAGGCATTCCCACTGGCTTTACTGAATTAGACAAAAAATTATTTGGGCTACAACCCTCAGATCTAATTATTTTAGCAGCGCGGCCATCATTAGGAAAAACTTCCTTGGCCTTAGATATTGCTCGACACGCGGCGGTTAAAGAAAAGAAAAGTGTTGGAATTTTTAGTTTAGAAATGTCAAAAGAGCAAGTGGTGGATCGGTTAATTAGCGCCGAATCCGGCATTGAACTGTGGCGGATTCGCACAGGCAAATTAAATCCCGAACATTTTGAGATTTTACAACAAGGTCTCGACCGACTTTCTCAAGCGCCTATTTATATTGATGACAACTCTTCACCTAATATTATGCAGATACGAACCATGGCTCGCCGGCTTCAGGCAGAAAAAGGTTTGGATTTAATTATCATTGATTATCTTCAATTGATTGTGCCTCGCGAAAATTACAATGGCAGTATGGTGCAGCAAATTACTGAAATTTCCAGAGGATTAAAAGCTCTCGCCCGAGAATTACAAATTCCCATTTTAGCTGTTTCTCAACTTTCACGTGCCGTGGAACAAAGAGATCATAAAATTCCTAAATTGTCTGATTTGCGCGAATCTGGCTCTATTGAACAAGATGCGGACGTTGTTCTCTTTATTTATCGAAAAGATCGAGATCAGTTAGAGTCAGAATTAACAGAAGAAGAAAAAAATACAGCGGAAATTATTATTGCTAAACATCGCAATGGACCGCTGGGAACAGTAAAAATTAAATTTATCCCTGAATTAACAACTTTTCGCAACATTGATACCACCTTTAGCGACGAGGGCGGCGAAGAGACCGATTTTAGTTGGTCTGTATTAGAATAAAATATGTATCCTGATTCTATTAAAAACCTTGCAGAAACAATTGCTCATCTTCCTTCAATAGGAAAAAGGCAGGCTTTAAGATTAATCTTCTATTTAATTCGCAATCAAGATGTGCGCAGACAACTGATTCAGCAGTTAAACGAATTGGAAAAAAAGATAAAAATTTGTGAGCGGTGTTTTTTGCCATTTGAAGGGCCTGGCCAATTATGCCATATTTGTAGTAATCCTTCCCGCAGCCAAAATATCATTGCTATCGTTGAAAAAGAAATCGACGTCTTCTCTATTGAACAAACCAACTCCTTCAAGGGCACTTACCACATTCTTGGCCACTTAATTGATCCTGCCGATATTAATAGTTATAACACCTTGCGACTCGATCAACTGGAAAAAAGAATCCGCAGACTTCCTCAGCAAATTGCTGATGAAATTATTATTGCTATTAGCCCCACAACAGAGGGTGATTTAACAGCAATGTACTTGGAACGGAAATTAAAAAATTTAGCTAAAAAAATTAGTCGCATTGGCCGCGGCATTCCTACGGGTGGCGAAATCGAATTTGCTGATGCCGAAACTCTAAAAAATGCTCTTTCTAATCGCCGCTAATCGCTCAAAAAATAAAAAACTCCATTAAGGAGTTTTTTTATTTAATTTTATTAATTTTTACTTCCGTAAACCACTGGCGATGGCCTTTCTTTTTTCGATAACGAGTTTTGTTATGATAACGAAAAACAATTACTTTTTTGGCTCTGCCCGTTTTCAAAATCTCTCCCTCAACCGAATGCCCTTTTAAATAAGGCTTCCCTATTTCTACTTTACCATCATCAGCAATCAAAAGAACGCGATCGAAATTCACCTTTTCACCCGGTTTCCCTTCGATTTTTTCGATCTTAATTCGCTTTCCTTCTTCTACTAAATATTGCTTTCCTCCTGTTTCAATAATAGCAAACATAGGTTATATCTTAGAAATTATTTTGGATTTGTCAATTGACCACCATTAGCATTTGATGTTTCTTCATTTTCTAAGGCTTTGTTATTTTCACTTTCCCTTTGAGAAATAAATTTTTCTATTTTCTGCGTAATTTTTTCAAATTGATTAATGATATCAAGAATTTCTTCGGCCGCCTCTTCCCACAAAAACTCGCCAATCTCTTTTGAGGCTTTTGATGGCTCGCCATAAACACCACTCTTTGATTCATACTCCCATGGTAAAAACAATTTTAAAGTACCTTCATCGAGAGGCTTATAATCTTTAGTTTTTAATAAGCCTGTCTCATCAACAATTTTATCCATGGATACTAATTTTTCATTCATGGCCAACATCAAAGAAGTTTCAATTTCATCAGCATGGCGAATCCAATATTTATAATTGACTTTTTTTAGAGCTTGAATTCCTCGCTTGCCTGATAAATATAGCGGGATAGTGGCAGCGTAAGGGTATTCCACATTTAAAGTAGCAATGATGTCTTCGAGATAACTTTGATTTCCGCCATGACCATTTAAAAAGAAAATCTTGCGGAAGCCATTATCTAAAACGCTTTGCCCAATTTCCAAAACAATTTGCTTAAAAGTTTTATCATTAACATTGAGCGAGCCGACATAGCCGCCAGAAACACCGTAGGGTAATGTTGGCAGAAGAACGATTTTATCCTTAGCTTTTTTCTCAACGCGTTTGGCAATATTTTCCGCAATAAAGGTATCTGTACCTACAGGCAAATGAAAGCCGTGCTGCTCAATGGCGCCCAAGGGAAATAAAACAACGACATGATCTTTGTTTAAATTTTTAATTTCTTCAACAGTTAATTCTGAATAAATCATATTAATGTTATTTTCTCATAAAAAAATAAAAATTTCAATCTTTTTCACGCACATAAGGCTTATTAAAAAAATAGATGCTCAAATAATTTAAAAAATAACGTAAAGATGTTTTAAAACTTCCTTCCTTTTTAAAACGACGACTGGAGGAATAGATTTTGAGCTGGGGAGAAAAAATAACTTTTCCCTCCTTAGTCAACCGCATCGCCGTAATAACGTCCTCTCCCCAAAACTTAATTGAGGTGTCGAAGCCGCCAATTTTTTCTAAAACAGTTTTTTTAATGAAGCAATTGCCACCAATGATAATGGCCGCTGGTTTTCGGAAAATAAAATGCAAAATTTTGGGGATGATGGGATAAAAAACGGATTGAAACAGCAAAGAAAGCTGTCGGAAAAAATAAGAAGCATCGAAATAGTCATAAGGGCCGGAAACGGCAACAACATTGGTTTTTTGCAAGTATTTTTCCGCTTTTTTAAGCCAATCCGCCGGAACACGACAATCTGCGTCAAGGCAAGCAACAATATCGCCTTTGGCAGCTAAAAAACCTCGCTGTCGTGCCCAAGTTAATCCCTGATGCTCTTCTTTGACAATCTTATTTATTCCCCATTTTTGGGCTACTAAAACCGTTTGATCAGTACAATTATTGTCTACAATAATAATTTCAAATTCTTCGGACGGATAATCTAATTGTTTCAAAGATTCTAATAAAAAAGGAAGCGCCTTTTCTTCGTTATAACAAGGTATGACTAAAGAAAATTTCATAAATTTAGAGCGGGTGACCGGATTTGAACCGGCGATCTTCTCCTTGGAAGGGAGACGTGTTGCCACTACACCACACCCGCTTTCTTTTTTATTTTAATGATTCTTTTGTTTTTGACAATATTAATGTAATTTTTTTAAAAAACTTTTCCGATGCTTTGGGCTAAGGCCATTTTTCTTAATCATTTCGTAATGCTTGCGAGTGCCATAACCCTTATGCTCTTTAAAATAATAATTAAATTTTTTATCTAACCGGATCATGTAAAAATCTCGTCGCACTTTGGCGTAGATGGACGCTGCGGCAATAAATGGATTTTTTTCATCACCATGAATAATAGTTTGCTGAAAATATTTTTGAGGTGCTCTTAATCCACCATCCAAAAGAACTAAATCGGGTTCGAATTGAATTTTATTAAGCAAGCGCCTCACTCCTTCTTTTAGTGATTGGGCCATGCCGTATTGATCAATAAATTTATTACTTATCGAAACGGTATACAATTGAAGATCGGAATAGATTAATTTGTTATACCACTCGACGCGCTGTTTGAAAGTTAAATGTTTGGAATCCTTTATTCCTTTGAGAAAATTAATATTTTGATTATTCAGATAACCAGCAACGGCCCCTAAAACAAGGGGGCCGGCTAAAGCACCTCGTCCTACCTCATCAATTCCTACAATAAAAATCTGATTAGATTTTTTGATATTTTTTTTCATAGCGGACAGAAAAAGCTGATGACAATTTTCTTCGAAAATTGTCATCAGCTTGCTTTTCCTTTCCTTCTTTATTTACTAATTCGGAATGTCGTTCGAACAGTAATCATCACTTCCTTTTCAATACTCGAAGTGTCATAGGCCCCGTAATCTGAGACATCAACCGAATTCACCGGCAATACTTGTACCACGCCCATACTGGCTGATTTCAATAAGCCTATTTTTTGTCCACTGCTTTCGGCAATTTTGGTAGCTCGATTTTGAGCATCTTTAACAGCATCTGTCAGCAAATCTACTCTTACTTCTGGCAATTTGGTGTAATAATATGCCAGTGACTGAGTGGAAAAAATAACTCCTTGTTCAATTAGACCATAAGTGTTCTTGGCTAAATCCGTAATTTTTTGCACTTCTGTTGATTGAACTTGGACATTTTGTCTCAGGGTATAGCCCAATAAATTGTTACCGCTCTTCGAATAATCATATCTTTCATCAAGATAAATCGGTGAAATAGTAATCTGACTGATATCTATCCCATTATCTTTCAAAAAATTAGTTATTTTTTCAAGATCCGACGCCATCTGAGCATAACCCTCTTTTAGATTATTGGCGTCTACACTTCGAGAAAAAGTGCTATTCCACTTAACCACATCGGAAATAATTGTTTTTTTAGCCGAACCAGTTACCTGTAAAGTATCCTCGGTTACTCGAGTCTGATAAAAAGCGAAGCCAATGACAGCTGCACCAATAATGAAACTAATACCCAAGATCAGGGCTACACTAATTCTTTTTTTCTGACAGGGACATTTTTCGCAATTACAACTTGTTGATGAAGTTGTTTGTTCCATAAAAAATTTTATAAAAATCGACCTTTAAATCAAAAAAGTTGGCTATTTTGTTGGTCTAAACACATATTAACTAATCTATCAGCCAGACGGTTTTCTTCACGAGGAATATGTTTAAAAGAAAGATTACCAAAATCAAATTTTAAATTCCAAACAGTCATAAATAAAGGCTGAAGTTTTTCCTCTTCTATTTTGTATTCGCCATTCAGTTGTTTTGCTACTAATTCCGAATCTAAACGAATTTCCACTTGAATTTGTTTTAATATTTCTCTGCCTGCCAACTGTCTAATTTTTTTTAAAGCAAAAATAACAGCTTGATATTCGGCTTCGTTATTCGTTGCCTCCCCTATAAATTCATTGTACTGCTTTGGTTCATTGCCTATACCTTCAATTACTACTCCAATAGCCGCCGGCCCCGGATTACCTCGGCTGCCGCCATCAGTATAAGCAATAATCTTTTTGCTAATATTTTTTCGCATATTATTTTTCTTTAATACCTAAAAGTTGAAATTCTAAAAATTGTTGACCTCCCCATTCATCCGTTGTTAAAGAAAAAACTATATCCGCTTTTGTGCCGCTAGTCAAAAATTTCAATTGTTCAGCATTATTAAAACTAATCACATTGAAATAACGATTTTTCTTCTGCGCGCTGAATTTAATATGATTCCCGCCGTTACCGACAATTCTCACATCAGAAACAATAACATCAGACATTAAAAATACAGGTTCGGGATTTTCTCGTCCAAATGGCTCCAGACGATAAAAAATTTCAAGAAATTGAGGTGTAATTTCGTCAGGATCTAAAGTAGTATCAATAATTAATTTTGGAATAAGATCTTCATCTCTAATTTGAGCACTTTCTTTTTGAAGCGCTTCTTTAAAGCGTTCTAAATTTTCATTCTTTAAAGAAAAACCTGCGGCTAACCGATGTCCGCCTGCCTCAATAAAAAGATCTCGATGGCGCTCTATTAACTCTACAAGGTTAAAACCATTAACGGAACGAGCAGATCCGGTGCTAATCTCTTTGCCTTCAGAATAAATAAACACCGGCCGGCCAAATTCATCCTTTAATTTTCCTGCCACAATGCCGACTACGCCCTTTGACCAGTGGGGATTTCCTAAACAAATGATTTTATCAAGTTGCGGCTGCTGAGATAATTCTTTTTTAATATGATCATAGATTTCCTGAACTTTATTCTGCCTTTCTAAATTTAAGTCGTTTACTTTCTGGGCCAGAAATTCAGCTTCATTTTCATTTTCCGTCATCAGCAATTCAAAACTATAGTCAGTCTCTTCAAAATTATTATCAACCTGATGTTCTATCCGACCCACGGCATTAAGACGGGGTGCAATAATAAAACCAACATGATAAGGATCCAGTTTTGTTTTTAAATTTAAACCAGCTATTTCTAATAATTTTCTTAAACCAATATTTTGAGTTTTAACCAACTGCTTTAAGCCTTCGCTAACAAAAATGCGATTCTCGTCAATTAATGGAGCGACATCAGCAATAGTAGCTATAGCGACCAGATCCAAAAATTGTTTTTCGAAAATTGGCTTTAAAGGATGATGATTAGTTTCCATTAAAAACATCGCTAGTTTATAACTAATGCCACTCGCAACTAAATCTTTAAATGGGTATCGATCATCTTTCTGCCATGGATCTACAATTAGGGTTTCTGGCGGATGAGCGCCTATTAAATGATGGTCGAAAATTATTACTTCCATTCCCAATTTTTTAGCCAAAGCCACCTCTTCTGCGTCTGTTATGCCGCAATCTAAAGTAATCACGAGTTGAGTTTTTCTCTGGTGCATTTTTTCTATCTTATCTTTCGTCAATCCATAACCACCCTTAAAACGATTAGGAATATAGACATCGAAATTCTGATAATTCAATATTTTAAAGGTTCGCGCTAAAATCGTTGTCGAGCAAACGCCATCAGTATCATAATCACCGTAAATAGCTATCTTTTCATTATTCTTCATAGCTTCATTAATACGCTGAACTGCCATCTCCATATTCAGCATCTCGCGGGGATGATAAAGATTATGTAAAACAGGATTAAGAAATTTATAAATACTTTCTTTCGTGCGTAAATTTCTATTCCAGAATAATTGGAGAATGGGACGATTAAATTCGGGGAATGATTTGGCAAATTCCACTGGCATTGGCTCTCTAATTTTCCACTGCATTTCTTTCATATTATTTTTCCATCAAAAAATCGAGTGCTGGTAAATTACCTTTTGCTAAAAATTCGAGCATCGCCCCACCGCCGGTTGAAACAAAGCTGTAACGATTCAATAAATGCAATTCTTCAATTGCTGTGAGAGTGTCTCCGCCGCCAACAACTGTAAATCCTTTACTATTGGCGATGGCTCGCGCAATTTTAATTGTGCTGTCTCGAAAAGCTTTATTTTCCCAATAGCCCATTGGCCCATTCCAAAGAATTGTTTTCGCCGATTTAATCAAATCGCAAAATACTTTTGTAGAAATAGGACCAATATCAACAATTACATCACGAGGATCAATATCTCCTATTTCTTTGACGCACCCTTTTTTCGCCTTGAAAGAAGAAGCCACGACAAAGTCGCCGGGAACAATTAATTCTGCTTTTTGAGAACCTAGATTTTTAGCTGCTTTAATTTGCTCCGCCTCAAATAATGACTTGCCAATTTCGAAATCCCACGCTTTCCAAACAGTATTAGCTAAACCACCTCCCAAAAGAATAGAATCAGCTTTTTTTAGAAAGGTATCAATCAGAGGTAACTTGGTGGAAATTTTTGCCCCGCCCAAAACAACAACAAAAGGAGAAACGACTTTTTCAATTAATCGAGTTAAATTTTTAACTTCGTTGGTCAAAAGTAAGCCAGCATAGCTCGGCAAAAACTGAGTGATAGCAGCCACCGAAGCATTGAGACGATGAGAAACCCCAAAAGCGTCATTAACATAAATATCGGCTAATTCCGCCAATTGTTGGGCAAATGTTTTATCATTATTTTCTTCCCCCTCATAAAAGCGCAAGTTCTCCAAGACAAAAATTTTCTCTTTGCGCGATTCAATCTCATTTTTAACTTTCTCACCAATGCAATCATCAACAAAAATAACTTTTTGCTTAAGAATCTTTTCTAGATGTTTAGCTATCGGCAATAAACTCAATTTTTTATCTTTTCCTTTCGGCCGACCTAAGTGACTAACAATGATTACTTTTTCTGCCTGATTTTTTAATAAAAATTCAATTGTTGGCAAGGTTGCCCGCATGCGAAAATCGCTTAAAATCCGCCCCTTTTCATCTAAATCAACATTAAAATCAACGCGTAATAAAGCTCTTTGATGAGTAATAGTTTTAGAAGTAATAGTTCTTATCATTTTATTTCATAAGTCACCGAAACCGACACCACAACTTCATTAGTTCCTGCTTCAATAGGAGCAGATGCTTCTATGTTGTCTTTGGCAAAAACCATTCTTTGAGGAGCTGCGCCGCTAATGCTCTCACTCAAACCAATAATTTTTCCTAATTGAATATTAGCTTCCTCGGCCATGGTTTGAGCTTTTTTCTTGGCTTCAACAATGGCCTCCTTTCTGGCGGTTGCCTTAATCGCAGCATCATCATCAATAGTAAAACTAATGGAGGAAATTTGATTAACACCAGCACTGCTTAAATGGCCAATAATTTCTCCCACCCGATTGAGATCTCGAATTTTCGCTTGAACTGATTGAGTAAGGATATAATCAACCAGTTTGGGCGGACAATAAATTGGAGAGTCTCCCGTCCGGCACCAATTATAATCATATTCCGGCTGCAAATTATATTGGAGAGTTTTGATATCTTTTTCGTCTATCCCCGATTCTTTTAAAAAATTAACTACCTGCTGCATCTTTTGATTATTTTCATTTTGAACCACTTTAACATCTTTATTTTGACTAATCACCGACATCTCCACTATCGCCACATCTGGTTTGGCATAAATTTTACCCTCGCCACTAACAGTTAAAGTATTTTTGGCCGGAATATTTTTCACGAAAGAAGCAATACTCCATCCGGCAACAAGAGTAACCAGAGAGGCAACAATTAAGAATATACCCAAACTATATTGCCAAAAATTTGATGGATTTATTTTAGCCATAAATTTAATAAGAATTGGCTATTGCTAAAATTTTAACCAATTCTTCTTTTTTAATACTGGCGCCTCCGACTAAAACGCCATTGATTTCGACTTGTTTTAAAAAATTATCTATATTTTTTGAATCGACGGAACCGCCATAAATCATGATTAAATTCGAAATTCGAATATCGAAATGAGAAACAATCACATTTTTAATAAATTCCATTGTCTCGCTCGCTTCGCGCGGATCGCAAAAATCACCTGTTCCAATTGCCCAGACTGGCTCATAAGCAATAAAGATTTTCTCGGCCTGAAGTAAATAATCTTTGTTGGGAATAAGCGCTTGTTCTAATTGGATTTTTAAAACTTCCTGCGTTTTCCCCTCCTTTCTTTCTTGCTGGGTTTCACCAACGCAAAGAATAGGAATTAAATGATTTCGCAAAACAGCCTGAATTTTTTTACTAATCATTTCATTTGTCTCACCCAATTGCCTTCTCTCGGAATGGCCGATAATAACGTAATGAACACCCAAATCCTTTAACATCAAAGGCGAGATTTCACCGGTAAAAGCGCCCCGATCTTCGTAAAAACAATTTTGGGCGGCTAATTCTAAATTAAATTGCTTGGCGATACTTAAATAAAGAAAAGGCGGAGCAACAATTAAATCAACGTTCTGGTTTTTTTTGCCTTCTTGTTTATATAATTCTAATAATTGTTTTGCTTCCTCTGCTGAGGAAGGATTCATTTTAAAATTAGCGATGATTGTTTTCATTAAATTAATTATAACATATGTTATGAAATTAAAAAATAACGTTGGTGTGACTAGCCTCCATCATATTATGATGGAGGCTAGCCGTTAAAATATTTTTTATTAATTAGATAAACTCTTTAATTTGAGTATTACGAATTTCGTTATAAATATCAAGGAGGGATCGAACGCCATCGCCAATCGCCACACTAATTTGTTTGTAAGGCAAATTGGTAATATCGCCGGCAGCCCAAATTTTTGGATGGGAAGTTTTTCCTGAAAGAGGCTCTACTATAATTTCTTCAAACTCATTACATTTCACCAGTTGTTTAAATAGCTCACTATTGGGCTGCATACCGGCCTGAATAAAAATTCCCCCCACTCCCAGCCAATGGTCATTCGCATTATTTCCCTCCCGATACCTTAAGCCGTTTACCTTCTTTTCTCCTTCAATAGCAAGAATTTCTACATTATAATGAACTTCCACTTTCGGATCGTGCTTAATTCGATCGATAAGAACAGGATCGCAACGCAAATCAGCTTCATTCGTTAATAAATAAATCTTTGAAGCAAAGGGCAGAAGATCCATCACGCTTAAAAGAGCAGAATTGCCACCGCCAATCACTGCCACTTCTTTATTTTTCATAAGCGGCGCATCGCAAGTGGAACAGTAAAAAACACCTTTTCCTTCTAATTCTTTCTCTTTTGGAACGCCCAAGTGGCGATACCGGCGGCCCAACGCGGCCAAAATCCTTTCACCATAAAAGATCTCGCGATTCGTTTTCACCGCAAAAATGCCATTTTCTTCTTTAATTTCTACAATTTTATCCAGAACAATGTTTAATTCTGAATAGCGACGAAGCTGCTTTTCAAAACGTTGCGCCATTTCCACACCACTAATTTCTTCAAAACCAACGATATTTTCGATCTTAGCAGCTACTACCGCTTGACCTCCAAAATTTTCCGTAATTATTAAAGTGTCGATCTTCTTTCGAGCAGCATAAACACCTGCAGCGGTTCCTGCTGGGCCGGCTCCTAAAATAATTAATTGATAAATCCTTGTTTGATTGTCCATATCTTAAAATCCTTCTTCAATTTCATCACTCGTAAAACGTTCTTTAATTTCTTGTTCGATTAAGGCACGCGGCCGACCATAAGTTGCTCTTGATAATTCTTTCAAAATTTTGGCTTTTTCAGGATTACCTTTCCTTGGAGGTATGGTTCTCATGGTAAAAGGACGCGTTGTTTTGTTATTCACCATTAATTTCACAATGGCACTAAAATTATCTAAATTTATCATATCATTTTCGTTAAAGACAGGATCGAACTCCTTAACTAAAAATTCTGCATCCTTTACACCTACGCGAAATACCACCATACTTCCAACATTGCCAAAAACAGCTTCTCGAATTTTATCTTGCAGCTGCGCAATAAACTGATGGCTTATAGTGAGATCCAAACGATATTTTCGCGCTTCAGATAAAATAGTCGCGATGCTCGGAGTAGTAAAATTCTGAAACTCATCAATATAAAGATAGAAATCTTTTCGTTCTTCCTCTGGAGTATCAACGCGCGAAAATGCTGCCATCAATAATTTTCCCACAATAATAAGACCGAGCAACGAAGCGTTAAGCTCTCCGATTTTGCCTTTAGATAAATTGACCAGAAGTATTTTTTGATTATCCATAATTTCTCTAAAATTCAAACTAGAATGTTTTTGAGAGATAATAGGCCGCATGTAATCATTAGTGATAAAAGTGTTAAATTTACTAGTGATATAGGGGCTGATATTTTGCAATGATAAATCACTGCTGCCAGAAACTTTAAGAGCTTCTTTTTCCCAAAATTCAACAATCATTGGATCATTGCTGTTAGTTAATTTTTTCTTAAGAAATTCTGGGTTAGTGAAGACGCGCGGTACGTCAATTAAAGTGGGCGTTTCGGTTGTATCGCTCATTAATAACCCCACCGCATTTCGTAGATAGTATTCAAACATTGGTCCGCCAACCTGACTAAGATCATAGAGTTTGTCAAAAATATCTATTAAATCATTGATAATGAAAGTTTTTTGCTCCGGTTTGGTGGTGTCGTACTCGAGCATATTTAATCCCATTGGCATTTCTAAATCAGAAGGATCAAACACCACAACATCTTTAAAGCGTTCTTCAGGAACTAATCCCAAAAGGGTTTCAATAACATCGCCGTGTGGATCAATAAAACAAACGCCTCTGCCTTCCTGAATATCTTGAGCAGCCATATTGATAAGAAAAACGGATTTTCCAACACCCGTCTGACCTACAGTATAAATATGCCGACGACGATCATTGGGTAAAATACGCACTATCTTTTTTTGATTTTGATATACCGCTTCCCCAAGAATAATTCCTTCAGTGGGCAATTCCACCGGCGGTGGCGCTTCTCTTGCCTTTACCCATTTTAATTGAGGCGCCACTTCTACAGTTAGAGGAAAATGCCAAAAAGAGGCTATCTCTTCTGTATTTAAGTACATTGCTTCCTTGTTGTTGAATAAACGAAAAGAATAATTAAAAACAAATTTATTAAAATTAGAAGGCTTTACTGCCTTAAAATGATTTTTTAAAGGCGCGGCAAATTGATCGAAAGTAGCCAAAAGAGTTCCCATTACCTCCTCTGTTCTTTCTTTGGTCTCGGTGGAAACAAAAATTCTAAAATTGACCGCACAAAGAGGTTTGCTAATTTTTGATTCCAATAATTTAATGGTATTTTCATCAATGACTTTTGGCTTTACTTCTTCTTTGCTTTTATCCTTCGGAGCAACAGAAGAAGCAAATTCTTTAGCAAAATCACCAAACGTATATTTGCCTAATACCTCTTTAAATGATTGCCCTTCTTTCAAATTCTTTATTGCTTTTGTTACTTGCGATTTAAAACTTTTCGGTGCCGGTGAAATAATTATTTGAATGGCCATTCCCTCTCCTTCTTTTTTTAATTTGAAAGCGTTCAAAATAGGATTAATGGGGTCAGCTTCTAATTCGGTATAAGTTTTTATAGGCAACATCCAGTTTTCTCCTTGCTTTAAAAAAACGCCACTTGTAAAACCGTTGGGGTTAAAAATGTTATAATCTTGGACTTTTTCTACATAAGCCTTTGGATAAAAACTTAATAAATGTTTTTTAAATGATTCCTCTAGGTCTTGAGAAACCGCAGCATAATAAGATATCTCTTCTCCTATTTCTGGTAAAGCAATTTCAAAAACAATCGGTTTTTTAAAATTAACCAAAATACTGATTAGTTGTTCTGCTACATTAATTTTTTCCTTAATGGTTTGGTTTTTTTCTTTTGGTTGTTCTTCCGGCGGAATTTTAATTAAGAATAAGGTATATTTAAAAGATTTCTTTAAAAGACTGGCGAGAATATTCCTTCTTCTCATTTCTAAAATAAGGAGTGTCAGCAAGCCTATCGCTACGATAATAGCAATTATGTTTAAAGGTGTAAAAAAGGGGGTTCTCATTTATTAAATCTTTTTCTGTTGAATTAAAATATTTAAAAATTCATCGACCAGAATATCGTGTAGACCATCAATGTAATAAGGACCCAGTTTTAGAGCAATTTTAACAGCATTTGCTATTGAATCTTGTAGTGCTACTCTTGCCAGAGCTCTTACTCTCTCTTCTTCGGGCATTTTCTTAATTTCTGAAAGTTTAAAAGCAATTTCCTCGTCGCTAATGGAGGTGGTTGGTTGAGTGGCAGGAATTGTCTGTTTTATCTGTTTTTCAACAACTTCTCTTACCACTTCTTTTTTTTCAAGAAGTTCCCGCTTCTCGCCTAATCGTTCTTGAACTTCGTGAGAAATTTGTTCGATTTGTTGAGGATTTATCTTTGATTGTTCAATGTTGAATTCAGCCATAATAGTGTGATATAATTTTTTTAATGAGTAAAAAAATAATGACTTGCTTATTGATTATTCTTATTATAGCAGGTTTTTTTCGACTTTCCAAATTGACAAGCATTCCTCCGGGACTTTATCCTGATGAAGCCATGAATGGCAATAATGCCTTAACGGCCTTAAAAACCGGCGAGTTTAAAATCTTTTATCCTGAAAATAATGGCCGCGAGGGGTTGTTCATCAATATCCAAGCTTTATTTTTAAAATTTTTTCTTAACTTTTATCCCCATCCTGAACCATGGATGCTGCGCATTGTCAGCGCCATCATCGGCATTCTTACTGTATTGGGCCTATACCTTTTGGCCAAACAATTATTTAATGAAAAAATAGGCCTGCTTTCTTCCTTTTTCTTAGCTGTCGGATTCTGGCATGTCAATTTTTCTCGTTTGGGATTCCGGGCTATTATGGTTCCTTTTTGCCTAGTGTGGTTTTGCTATTTTTTACTGCGAGGATTAGATAAAAGAAGCTGGAAGGATATTATTGCTTCAGCAATATTTTTTGGATTAGGCTTTCATACGTATATTGCCTTCCGCATTGCTCCTCTCCTTGCTTTAATTATTTTAGTGTATTACTTTTTACGTTCTCGCCGACAGCACACCTTAAAAAGTTTCTGGCAATTAGTTGTTCTTTGGCTCATTGTAACTTTCGTAATTGCCCTGCCCATCGGCCTTTACTTTCTGCAACACCCAGAAGACTTTTTGGGACGATCAACGCAAGTTTCAATTTTTAATACAGCCAATCCCATAAAAGAAATCATCGTTAGTTTTGCGAAAGAATTAGCTATGTTTAATTTTGCGGGTGATTGCAATTGGCGCCATAACTATGCTTGTCGTCCTGAATTGGATATAATAACTGGCATCTTCTTTATCGTTGGCATTATTATAGCAATAGGAAATATCATTCGCAGCCATTGCAAGGATTTAACTTCTTTTCTCTTAGTTGGCTGGCTCATTATTATGATTCTTCCCGCTGCTTTTACTTTTGAAAGCATCCCTCATGCTTTGCGTTCCATTGGCGTTATTCCGGCAACTTATATGCTGGCAGCTGTCGGATTAAATCAATCGGCAATAGAAATCAAAAAGAGGTTCTCAGTTTCTCAAAAACAAATTCGAGTGGTAATCCTTCTAATTTGCTTGCTGGTTCTTGCTCTCAATTACATCAATTACTTCCAGAAATGGGCTCAAAATTCCAATACGGCTGGTGCCTTTAATGAGAATTATCGACAAATTGCTGAATATCTTAATTCTCTTCCTTCTTCAAAATTAAAATTTGTTATAGTTAATGCTGGAGGCGTTTTAGTAAATAACATTCCAATGCCTGCTCAAACCGTAATGTTTCTCACTGACACCTATCTGCCCACTGACCAACAAGCAAAGAATTTGTTTTATCTTCTTCCTGATCAAATTAGCCAATTGCAAAATTCTTCTTCTTTTGTGTTAATCCCTCTAGAAAAAAATCAGGAAACGAAAGAAAAAATCTTTCAGTTAATGCCTAATATTTCTTTTGTCGACTATCCCTATTTTTGGTTATTTCAGTCGCAATAAATAAACACAGCCCATGTCATTTAATATAATTGCTTTTGCCCAAAAAATTATTCACAAGAAGGTCGTTTTTCCTTTAATTATTGTTGTTCTTGTTTTCGCCGGATCGTTGATGCTTTATTCATCTTACCAGGAATCAGCTATTATGGATGAATTAGCTCATATTCCAGCAGGATATTCTTATTTAAAATTTGGGGATAATCGCCTTAATCCTGAACATCCGCCATTGCTCAAAGATCTCTCGGCAATTCCTCTTTTATTTCTTAATCTCAAATTTCCTACCAGTTCCTCCTATTGGCAAGAAAATGTTAATGGTCAATGGGACGTTGGACGCGTCTTCTTATATGAAAGCGGCAACAATGCTGATCAAATTATTCAGTGGGCAAGAATATTTCCTATTATTTTAACCTTACTGACGGCTTTTTTAGTTTATCTTTTAGCTAAAAAATTGGTAGGCCCTTATTGGGCATTATTACCCTTCGTTCTCTTTGCTTTTTCCCCTGTTGTTTTAGCTCACGGCCATTATGTCACTACTGATTTAGCTGCTGCTTTTGGAAGTCTAATTATTTTTCTTTTGGTCATCCCAAAAATGATGCATCCAACAGCTAAAAATCTCATTTTGGCTGGAATAGCCTTGGGCCTAGCTCAATTAACCAAATTCTCACTCTTAATTTTTTATCCCCTCATTGCTCTTTTAATGATTATCTGGGAAATTATCAAACTCATCCGCCAAAAAAGAAATAACGAAACAGCACCTGTCATCAAGCAACTCTTAAAAACTATCGGAAATATTATTATTGTGTTTGTCATCTCGGTAATTGTGATTTACCTCGTTTATTTACCTCAAAACATCAATTATCCTCAAACTAAGCAAACGAGCGATACTGAACAAATTCTTCATTCCTTTGCTGGTGGACCCGACGAAGAATTAATCACTTGCCGCCAGTGGGTAGGATCACTAGAGCGGCAAATGAGGTGTTTGGCTGAAATCGACATCAAATTAACGCAAAATAAAATTACCAAACCATTGGCTCAATTTATGCTAGGAGCTTTAATGGTAATTCAAAGATCATCGGGTGGAAATACTGGTTATTTTTTAGGAAACGTCTCTAATGCTGGTTGGCATACTTATTTCCCAGTGGTGTTCTTAATCAAAGAACCTATTCCGTCTTTAATATTAATATTTTTTGCTTTATTTTTTGCAATTAAAAATTTCTGTAAGGCAACGGTTAATAATATTAAGAACAAAAACTGGTGGCAAAAATTCATTGACTGGCTTAATAATAACTTTGTCCTTTTCGGCATTTTCATTTTTGTGATTGTGTACTGGGCATCCTCTATTTCAAGTCCTTTAAATATTGGTTATCGTCATCTAATGGTTATTATTCCTTCCATGTTTATTTTGGCTACAGACCAAATCAAAAAATGGTGGTGGGGAATCGAAAACACTCCTTCTTTTAAATCTCTGATTTTTAGAGTAATGACATCTTTTAAGGAGCTCAAAAAAATTGCCGTTAAAGCTGGTTTAATTACCGTGCTTATTATTTGGTATCTGATTGAAACAATTGTAATTGCTCCTCATTTTATAGCCTATTTTAACGAGTTTGTTGGTGGTCCCAAAAACGGTTATAAGTATGTTGTTGATTCAAATCTCGATTGGGGTCAGGATTTGAAACGACTGGCTAAATTCGTTGAAAAAAATCACATTGATAAAATTAAAGTTGATTATTTTGGCGGCGGATCGCCCGCTTACTATCTTGGTGATAAATTTGAACCATGGCAATCAGCTAAAGGCGAACCTGAACCAGGCTCTTGGCTTGCTGTTTCGCTAACATTCCTCCAAAATGCCCAAGGCACTCCCGTTCCTGGATTTGAAAGAAAACCCGAAGACAGCTATGCCTGGTTAAAAGATAAAATGCCCACAGCTCGTATTGGCTATTCCATGTTCGTCTATCATTTTTAATTTCTAAACAGGGCAGAATCTAAAATTGACAAATTCAAAAATTATCGAAAAATCTTTGTACCTTGTGGATAATTCAGAACAAATAATTTAAAAAGGCGTTATAATAAATTAGACTCTGCTTTGTAAGATTCCGGGTCAAATCGTTATACCAAGGGAAATCAACAGCATTTCAGGCCGTGGTCTGAAATTGAGATTACCCACTTATGATTCCAGCCGGGATATCTTAAAAGCGGAGTCGCCTAAAAACCCACTTATTCAAGTGGGTTTTTAGTTAAAGCTTAAAACATTATATCTTCTTCCGCCCTTTTGTATTCGCATAATTCTTCTGGCGCAAACCAAAAAGCTATTTCGTGATCAGCCTCTTCGGGAGTTTCGGAGGCATGAATTAAATTATGAATCGCTCGCTTCCCGCGGTTGGCCAAAATTGAAGAATCAACTGAAAAGTCGCCGCGGATTGTACCCATTTCTGCCAAGGCCGGAACACTATTACCAACCATTTTTCTAATCATATCTACAGCATGAATACCTTGTACTATCATTTTCACCATTGGACCAGAGGTCATATAATCCATTAACCATCCTCTCACCATTAAACCAATTTCCTTCGGATCAGTGGTATGCAATTCTTCTTCAGCGCTGTATCCGTATTTTTCATATGTTGCTAATGTCTTTTCGCCTAAACGTTTAATCCAGGCTTCGTTTTTAGGATAGTGCTCGTCAATCTGATCCCTTGTTGCCCAAATCATTTTCATGCCAATAATTTTTAATCCCCGCTGTTCTATTCGAGAAATAATTTCCCCAACTAATCCCCTCTTTACTCCATCGGGTTTGATTAAAACAAAAGTTTCTTCTTCTTGAGGATTTTTCATATATTATAATTTTATTTTGCCCTTTAGATTAAAATCGACTTTATTTTTTTGTTGAATAATAGATTGCAAAGGTATATCTAAATCAGTGAAATAACCACTCTCTTGAAGTGCATCACGAAACTTAATCATTTCCGATTGAGAAGTTGTCCAACCATTAAAAGAAAAATTGGAATTTAAACCGGGAATAATCAAACTTTTAAAATTAATATTCGCAGCCGCTTGTTGCCACGCCTCAAAGACAACAGACCAATCCTTTGTAAATTTTTTGGCTTCTAGCGCCTGATTAATATTAGCGTTAAAATCTTTGGCCTGCTGGGATAAAGCTTCCAACCTCGAACGATCAAATTGAATCGAGAGTGACTGCTTATCTTCAGAAACATTAGCTTTAGTATAGGAAAGGAAAATGTTTAATCCAATAGAAATAAGCAACAAAACAACGCCTACTTCCGTAATGATTTTTAGCCATAAGCCCAAAAAATTGGCCGTTCGACTACGCCGATACTCTTCTTCGGTGCCTACGGCCATTAAACTAACGCTCACGTCATCAACCCGCGGAATTAAACCCCTCAGCGCAGCGCCAGTGGCAAAATAATAGCCCGGTCCCACTACTTTAATTTGAGAAATAGGATTTTCTACATTCAAATTGTATTTATCTTGGATCAATTTCATTAAATCATCAAAATAAAGTGGAGTAACTAAAATAACTTTCTCTATGGATTCTTGGAAGCGAGTAAAATAAAAAGTGATGACCTTTTGCAAATTATCATCAAAAATTCGCATAAAATTTTCTTTAGTCAGAATACCTTTTTGAAGTTCAGAAGAATCTAGTCCCAATGCGTTAAAAGCATCTGGCCACGTTTGAAAGAAGTTAAACTCTAATGCATCCCTGCTTCCCAACACAAACTCCAGGCCGTTTGCTGAAATATAAATACCTAAATAATTCTTTTCTAAACTTTCAAAGAGATTATAGTGAGAAAAAAATCTAATGAGACTTAAACCATTAAACTCAACGGCTAAAGGCATCAACTCTACCTCATTAAGAACTTTCACATAAGGATCAATTAGTGTTTTTTCAGCAAATACAGAAAAGACTCTTAATTTAAATGAATCACTTTTTATAGGCTTTTCGATCAATTCCCAATCGGAATAAACGCGATCAAAAGGAATGGGCGATAGCATTCTCATATTTAATTCTACGGCTGACATAATCGATTTGTAATCTACGGTAGGTAAATCGAATATTTTATAATAAACTGTATTGCTTTCTAAAGATAAAATCACATAGAGGTTTTTAATTTTTTTAAGAGCGGGGTGATGACGAAGATTTAATAAAACCACCTTAAGAGCAGCGGGGTCTTTTAACTCGCCTTTAACAACAATCCCCGGCTCTAAATCAGATTCAAAACTTAAAATAATTTCATCTGTTTTATAGGGATCAAATAATACGAAGTGCAATGCGGTATCGCTAATTTCTAATCCGCCAACATATTCCTTAGCGGTTAAATATTTATTAATTTTGGAAGTTGAAGAAATTTTCATAACGGTTATATTAATTTAATCGCAGATTAAAGCTCTTGTAAAGAGAATAAAGCAGCTTCTCCTGTATCAGCATCAATACTAATGACTGCTTGCAACTTTCTTTGTCGATTTAAAACAGTGCCCGTCGAAGTAATTGTCACTCCGCCTCCTGTTTGAGTGACAACAACATTGACATTGGCTTTACCAACAGTAAAATTATAACCCGGCGAATAAAAATCTTTGTTGCGAATAACCTTAAGAAAGGCGTCATTTACCCCGGAACGAGCGCCATAAAAAGCTTCTTGGGATAAACGAGCCCCATAGCTCGCTGAATTTGTTAAGTACATAATAAAGCTCAGAGCCACTCCTACCTCAGCCACAATAATTCCGGTAATAAGCACTACCGGCAACAAAGAAAAAGCTCTTTGTTTTAATAACTTGGCAAAATTCATTATGGCGAATAATTGATAATTACTTTCGACACTACAGGGACTGAACCGTTTGGAGCGGCATAAAGAGAAATAATATAACGAAAATAACGTTGATTATTATGATTATTTAAAGTAATGGGGATGATTTGATCAGCACCCGAAGCTTCATAGTAAGTTGATGACGTTCCGTCCGGACCAATAAAATTCCAACTAGAAGAAGTGCTATTACTTGTAGCCAGTTGAAAGCGAACGTGAGCGCCTGTCGGTAAATTGCCTTTCCAGCGAATACCATTAAAAGCCACACCGCCAGAAAATGTAGTATCAAAAATTGGCGAAGTCAAAGAACCTGATGTTGATGTCGACAAAGAAACCGCTCCATTGACAAAAGAGATGGGGCCATTAATTGACGCATAATAACCTTGGGAATTAGTAAAAACATTACTGCTAACTCGATCCGCATTCCAATTATAATCGGCAAAATAACTCGACTTGGTTCGCGTACGATACTCAGACATTGTTACTGAATTATTAGTTGGCCACGTTACTACCACTGTCACTTTTTGGGTAGAAGGATCTTCTGTCCCCCCACTCGAGGTAATATTTCCAGAATCATCTCGATTAACATTCTCAACATAAAAATAATAAGTATAATCTGTTCCCTCCACTGTTTTGAGTTTTTCACCACTGACTATATTCCACATTCCATTAACATAATTAAGGTAAAAATGATTACTGCTTCCTTTATTTGCTGGACAAGTCCCACTCGGTAGGCAGTAAAGTAAGATCCAATTACTCTCGGCAACCGCCTTTACTCCTTCCATTGTATCTTGAATTAATCCTACAGCAGTAGTCATTTCTCGTACTTTAGTTCCTGTTACCACTGAAGTGCCCATTGTCGCGGATATTCCACCAATAATAATCCCGGCCAGCAACACAGCTACCAAAATTTCCGCTAACATCTGCCCTCTTTCTCGATAATGCGCATCACCAACTTTGTCGTTATCGTGCATTAATATCCCCTTCATCACTATTTATTATAACAGAAACAAAAGAAATTAGTAATTGATTTGACCCACTCGATTAATCTCGATGGTACTCGAAAAACGTGGTTCAATAACAGAACGCACAACAATAGTAGCTGTAGCGCTATTGCTAAGATTGCCCGTCGATTTAGCAAAAATAACGTCGGTAGAAGAATTGACGGGCGGCACAATAAGTTCCACTTTTTTTGATAAGTAGTGAGTATCTACAATGCCACTACTATCGAAAGTAGATCCCTTAAAAAGATTGTAATAATCCGTCCCATCAGCCACATTAACAAAATGCACTCCCCACGATGAATTATCTTGACCAGCTAAAGCTCGATTACGCGTTTCTCTTAAGTAGGCAACAATTTTTTCTGCCTCTAAGTCAACTGCCATTTTTTCTTGGTGACCCGATAAATTAGAAAAACTAACTGTTGCAATAATAGCAATAATGACTAATGAAATAATTAATTCAATCAGGGTGAATCCTCTGCTATTTTTCTGAGCAATAAATTTCATAGAATTATATTCCGCCTAACTGGTTGGTAAATTGATAAACGGGCAAGATAACCGCTAAAGCAATGCCGCCCACAATGACCCCAATAAAAATTAACATAATAGGTTCGAAAATAGCTACGAGGGATTTTACAGCAGCATCAATTTCTGTATCATAAAAGTCGGATAGAGTTTTTAGCACTTCATCAGTCCGTCCCGCTTTTTCTCCAATAGAAATTAGGGTTCGGATGGTTTGAGGAAAAATTTCTTCATTTCGAAAAGCATCGCCCAAACTAATACCCCGAGCAACACCTTCGTGGGCGATCCGCAGTAAAGCCTGCCGCATTTCTTCATAACCGACGGTTGTCGCTGTGATTTCTAAATTTTCCAAAATAGGCAAACCCGCCCGCATTAAAGATCCAAAGGTGGTGGCAAAACGCTGATAAGCCATTTTACTTAAAACGCCCTTTACAACGGGCAATCGATAGGCTAGATGTTGAAAAAAAGTTCGGCCCACTAGACTCATTTTGTAAAACATAACCGCTCCCACGATGAGCGCTATTACGCCAATTAATATATAAAGCCCGTATTGAGAAAGAAAAAAAGAAATATTAAAAATTACTTTTGTTACTGGCGGCAGAGGCATATCGCCACCTTGAAAGAGAGTTGCCATTTTAGGAATGGCAAAAGTAACCAAGAGCGCAATAATTCCTATTGAAGCAACCACTAGCAAAACTGGATAAATAAGAGCTGATTTAATGCGTTGCTGTAAATCTCTTTGTTTTTCCAACGTCACGCTTAATTCTTCAAAAACAGATTCAAGATTACCAGAAGCTTCACCGGCTCGAATAAGATTAGTAAAAACCGGCGAGAATATTTTTGGATATTTGGCAAAAGTAGTATAAAAAGGTTGCCCTTTAGATAAGTTTTCTCTAATTTCTATGAGAAGTGATCGCACGGCCGGTTTATCATAATCGGCTATAAGAATATCAATGGCTTTAAAAATATCTGTTCCTACCTTTAACATTAATGCCAGATCACGCGTTAAAAAAATCTGATCATTAATATTGATTGGCGAACCGAATAAGCGAGATCTTAATTTAGATTTAGTTGCAACCAGCTGAAGATTAATAGGGTTAAGATCTTGGGCTTTGAGATAGGCCAAAACAGCATCTTCATTTGCAAAATCTCCTTCTCCTTCTACAATTTTCCCATCTTTAGTCGAAGCTCGATATTTGAATAACATAACTCATTTATTTTAACTTATTCTCTAATAACTCTCAATACTTCTTCTACGGTGGTGATGCCTAATTGAGCTTTTCTTAATCCATCCTCCAACATCGTTACCATTCCTTTTTGCTTCGCCATATTACGTAATGCATCCAACGAAAAATCTGGCTTATTAACAAGCCTTCTCATATCTTCATCTAAGCTGAGGACTTCAAAAATGCCCACTTGGCTACGATATCCACTGTAGTTACAAATGGGACACCCTGCTCCACGATAAAGAATTTTGGGAATTTCCACCTCTTCCCCGCCTATATCTTGCAGTTGTTTCTTTAATGACTCAATAGTATCAACATCGGGCGTATAAGATTCGATGCAATCCTTGCAAATGCGTCTCACCAAGCGTTGAGCAATAACGGTATTTAAAACTGCGGCTACCAAAAAGGCTGGTACCTTCATATCGATTAATCGAGGGATAGCCGTTGGCGCATCGTTGGTATGCAAAGAAGATAAAACCAAATGACCGGTTAAAGCTGAATGAACGGCTATTTCCGCCGTCTCTTCATCACGAATTTCACCGATCATAATAATATTAGGATCCTGACGCAAAATTGCCCGCAAACCGGTAGCAAACGTGATTCCCGCCTGAGGATTAATCTGCGTCTGGTTAACATAGCGAATATAATATTCGATAGGATCTTCGATGGTTACAATATTTACATCCGGTTTATTCAACATATTTAAAATAGAATACAAAGTCGTTGTTTTACCTGAACCAGTGGGACCAGTAACCAAAAGCATTCCGTAAGTTTTTTTGATGCTGTCTTCTACTATTTGCACTGTGTCATCTAACATGCCCAATTCTCGAAAACTCATCGGTTTAGCTGTGGCACGCAATAAACGCATTTCTACTTTTTCTCCATAAAAAGTAGGCATAATAGAAACACGAATATCCATTGCTTCTCCCAAAGCCTCATAGCGCATACGGCCATCTTGCGGCTTGCGATGTTCATCAATTTTCAAACCAGCCAAAATTTTAATTCTCGCCACAATCGCTGGATGCACTTCCTTAGGAATGCGCAACATTTCATGAAGCACGCCATCAATTCGGAATCTAATTAAAACAACATCTTGAAGAACTTCAATATGAATATCAGAGGCATTCAAAGAAATGGCATAAGCCAAAATAGCATCAACGATATTAACAATGGGCATTTCTTCCGCTACTTCTTTTTCGCCCATCATTTTCAATCGCGCTGTCTCTTTTAAATTATCTTCGACTACTTTCTTAAAATCTTCGACTACTTCCTTGCCGTAAAGCGAATAAACATAATTGAGGTCTTTTGCAGTCGTCAAAAACACCTTCACTGGCGCATTAACGTATTTCTGAACGAAATTTATTGTTTCCAAATCGCCTGGATCTTCCATGGCTAAATAAACGAAACCCTTCTCATCCTTATCAAAAATAGCCACGCGTCTTAAACGCGCAATCTCTTCTGGCAATAAAGAAAGAATTGCTTTTTTGATCAAACGGCCACGTAATTTGATAAATGGCGTTTTAAAATAATCGGAGTAAAACTGATAAATATAATCTTCAGAAATAAAACCACGGGAAATAAGAATATCTATTACCTCTTGACCGGTGCGTTTGGCATCTTCTTGCGCCAATTGAAAAGCCTCGGGAGAAACCAATCCCGAATCAACCAAAAATTCTTTAAGTTTGTCTTCAGGTAAACGAAGAGGCATAATAATTAAAATTTAATTTTACTGAGGAAATCTCCAATAAGCGGCAGTGTGCTATAGGACCCCTGAAGAAGAAATATGAGAAGCGCAAGAGGCAACCAAAGATAATAAAGAGGTAACCGCTCTCCAAAATTGATTTTTTTAAAGATTAACTGCAGAAGATAGAGAATCAAACCAATAATAAAAATGGCAAAAACATATACCACCCACAAAGGATGTCCCACTAACATTATACCATAAAAAAACATCCACGGCTCTTCTTTTTCAAAGAAGCGCTCGCCTGATAATCGATTGGCAATTTTAGTTAAAAAGAAAAAAAGCAAACCCACAAGAATAGGAAAAATAATCGGATAAATAATCCGATAATCAACATAGTGGAAAAAGAATTGATTCAATTGTTGGTGAGGTGGCAAAAGAAAGGGGCCGATATCAGAATTTTTAAAAACATAATACTGATTAACGATTTTGATGGTCATTTCCCATATTTTTAAAACCAAAATCAAAATTACAGCCGGTTTGATGAACTGCTTTATTTTTTTAAAAGCGATGATCAAACCGACTGTAATAAGAAAATAAACGAAAGGCAAATATCCCGTTGTGATTGAATACAAAAAATGCAGCATGAGCTAATCGAAATTAAGAAAAATTATAAGTTAATTACATCCGAACCAACTTCATAAACAGCCGTGCTCGTTCCTCCATCAGTCCCTTCCACATCTCCAGTACCCCCATAACTATAATAAGTAGACTCCATATTAGCCATAAGTTTAAAGGTCACGGTGCTAGTACTTCCTTTAAATACATACGCGTGCCATCCTCCCGGACCAGTATCAGTTGTTGCGGTAACAACCTTTGGATCAACCGGCAAGGCAGACAAAGGACTGCCGGAGGTGATAGTAGCGAAATTAATAGGAATCCATCCTGTGCCAGTGACAACTTGACTAGAATTTGCTATGGTAGTCGTAGAACATCCTGAGACGTTTGGGTTCAAAGCGACGTGAGAATAACAGTTGGTCGACGTAACATTGCCCAAATTTCCCTGATCAGTCACGTATAAATTCAAAGCGGTTCTTAAAGCATCTAAATCGGAAATACGCTTGGTATCACGGGTCTTCTTAAGCATTTCTGCCGGATTAATAGTAACTACCACTACACTCATTAAGACTGCTAAGATAGCAATAACTACCAGAAGTTCAATTAAGGTAAAACCTTTTTTCATAAAATTA
>Ga0208824_1000258_pt1 | contig 60434 bp, 47 predicted proteins | sample AD_JPNTR3_MetaG_FD_184447 | JGI IMG/M metagenome (GOLD analysis project Ga0208824, IMG submission 184447) | Active sludge microbial communities of municipal wastewater-treating anaerobic digesters from Japan - AD_JPNTR3_MetaG (SPAdes) (version 2) | ecosystem: Engineered > Bioreactor > Anaerobic...
CGTGAATGTGAGCTGAACCGCTCAAACCCCAATAAAGCCTCCACATCCAGCTGATCAAAAAGCACAAACCGCGTGTCCTCTATCCCAACGACCCGTTTGCTCATAAGAAGCTCTCCTCCTTGCTGCCTAATATGGTCGATGATCACCCCGCAGCTATTATTAAGTATTAATGAACGTTCGTTAATTTTATTAATGATCGTTAAACTTAATAATGTATTTATGGGAAGCTGTCAAGATATGAAAACTTATTGCATCCGCCTGCCCGGCCCATCGAGTACCTTTCGGAGCTCTGTCTTCAGGTGTCATGTTTGTTTTCTCAAGAGGCTTGTTTCAATATTCAGCAAAATGATCTTGACTGGAATGACGCGCTGTTCTATAAAATGACATCGCGTTCATTTTTTGTGTATATGTTTTTTAAGGAAATCACATGCAGAACGAATATCTTGCGAGAAGCAGAAAACAGCCTTCCCGGCGTGAAAGGGAGAAGGCCCGGCAGCGGCAGGATATGCTGGAGGCCGCCTTGAGCCTGTTCTCGGAGAAAGGCTATCACAACGTCACCATGCATGAAATCGCCTCGAAGGCGGAGTTTGCCATCGGCACGCTGTATAAGTTCTTCAAGAACAAAGAAGATCTCTACAAGGCCCTCATCCTTGAAAAGACCGATGCATTTCATGCAGCTATCGCCGAGGCGATCGAGGAGTACGACGACGAGCTGGACCGCCTGAGAAATTACCTGAAGGTCAAGGGCGAGATCTTCCGCGCTCATGTGCCCGTAATCCGGCTCTACTTCTCTGAGAAATACGGTGAGGGCTTCAACCTCATGGCAGAGCTGAACGAACAGATCAGGCAGCGCCATGAGGAGTTCCTGAAGATACTGGCCGGCGTCTTCGAAAGCGGGATGCGCAAAAACCGATTCAGAAAGATCGCACCCCCGCACACGCTCGCCGTCGCGCTCAACGGTATCTCCACGGTCTTTCTCTTCCGGCGGCTCGAAGAGCCGGGGGATCAGACCTTGCCCGAAGATCCCGACGCGATCCTCGATATTCTGCTAAAAGGTCTGGCGGAGTGACCGTGTATCAATGGAGCCCGTGTTTTTTGACTATGTGTACCCCAGAAAGAACATTGGAGGAATGTGATGAAATCCTGCGCCGTACCTGTTAGAATTTCCCGGCTCTGTATCCTGACTATCGCGTTTTTCACCCTGCTCATCGGCGCATGCGGCCGGCAGCAGGCACAGACATCACCTCCCCTGCCCGAGGTGACGGTCATCGAGGCAAAGCAACAGCAGGTTGAGCTGACCACCGAGCTGCCGGGGCGCACCTCCGCATACCTGATCGCTGAAGTCCGGCCCCAGGTGAGCGGCATCATCAAAAAACGTCATTTCAAAGAGGGCTCTTTTGTAAAGGAGGGCCAGATCCTCTACCAGATCGATCCGGCGCCATTCCAGGCGGCATACGACAGTGCAGCGGCATCGCTCGCCCGTGCCCAGGCGAACCTTCCCGCTCTTGAGGCACGAGCCGGGCGCTACCGGGAGCTGCTTGCCGGCGGAGCGGTGAGTCAGCAGGACTTCGATGATGTGGACTCGGCCTTCCGCCAGGCACAGGCAGAGGTTGCCTATTGGGAGGCTGCGGTCGAATCGGCCCGGATCAACCTGGGCTATACCCGGGTCACGGCACCGATATCCGGCATGATCGGCAAATCCAACATGACCGAAGGTGCGCTGGCGACCGCGAACCAGCCGGTGCCGCTGGCCACCATTCAGCAGTTCAACCCGATCTATGTGGACGTTCCTCAGTCCACCACCGATCTGCTCCGGCTGAAACGCCGGATCGAAAAGGGCATTCTCACTGTCGAAGGAGAGATCCAGAAAAAGGTCGGGCTCCTCCTGGAGGACGGCTCTGAATACCCTCTCGACGGAACTTTGGAGTTCCGCGACGTGACCGTTGACCCCACCACCGGCACGGTCACCCTTCGGGCGGTATTCCCCAACCCCGACAGCATCCTGCTGCCGGGCATGTTCGTGCGCGCCGTAGTGCGGGAGGGCATCGACAAGCAGGCCATCCTGATTCCCCAGAGCACCGTATCGCGCGACCCCAAGGGCAACGCGCTGACGCTGGTGGTGGACGGAGACGGGATCGTGAGACAGTGCCAGATCGAGATCGACCGGGCCATGGGCGACCAGTGGCTCGTCGCCTCCGGCCTCTCCGCCGGAGACCTGGTCATCGTCGAGGGAGCGCTCAGGGTGAGGCCGGGCATGCAGGTCAAGGCGGTCCCTTCGGCAGGGGGTGATCACCCTGTAGCAAAATCCGCGGCCTCCCCGGCAGCGGCTGCGAACTGAAGAAAGGGGCGGCATCATGCTTTCAAAGTTCTTTCTCGACCGCCCGGTCTTCGCATGGGTCATCGCCATCATCATCATGGCGGCAGGATTGCTTGCGATTTACAACCTGCCCATCTCCCAGTACCCCGAGATGGCCCCGCCCTCCATCGCGATTTCCTCGTTTTACCCCGGCGCCTCTGCGGAGACCGTGGAAAACAGCGTGACCCAGGTCATCGAGCAGAGTATGACCGGCCTGGACAGGCTGCTGTACATGTCCGCTTCGAGCGACTCGGCAGGCGGGTCGCGCATCGAGCTCACCTTTGCCCCGGGCACGAATCCGGACGTCGCGTGGTCCCAGGTTCAAAACAAGGTGCAGTCGAGCCTGTCGAGCCTTCCCGACGTGGTGAGGGACCAGGGCGTGAACGTCGTCAAATCCACCCACAACTACCTGATGATCGTGGGACTGATCTCAGAGACCGGCAGCATGGACGGCACCGACCTGAGAGACTTCGCCAAGTCGAACCTTGAGCGGGTCCTGGCGCGTGTGCCCGGCGTGGGCGAGGTGGAGATATTCGGCGGCGGATATGCCATGCGCGTGTGGCTCAATCCGGAAAAACTCACCGATTACCGCCTGACGGTCGAGGACGTGGTCGCCGCGATCAAGGCCTACAACGTCGAGGTCTCGGCCGGCCAGTTCGGCGGGGCGCCGTCGGTGGAAGGCCAGCGCCTGAACGCCTCCATCGTGGTCCAGAACATGCTCTCCACCCCCGATGAATTCGCCGCGATCCCCATACGCACCAACCCGGACGGGTCGATCGTGCGGATCAAAGACGTGGGCCGCACCGAGCTGGGCACCGAGATCTACGACATCCAGGGCGCGTTCAACGGCAGGCCCGCTGCAGGCATTGCCATCCGCCAGGCCGCGGGCGCAAACGCCCTGGACACCGCGGATGCGGTAAAGGCCAAGATGGAGGAGATGAGCCGGTTCTTCCCTGAAGGGCTCAAGGTCGTCTATCCTCACGACACCACCCTGTTCATCGAGGTGGCCATCCACGAGGTGGTGCGGACCCTCTTCGAGGCCATCGTGCTCGTGTTCCTGGTAATGTGGCTGTTCCTGGGCAACATCCGCGCCACCCTCATCCCGACCATTGCCGTGCCCGTGGTCATCCTGGGCACCTTCGCCGTGCTCGGGTTCTTCGGCTTCTCAATCAACATGCTCACCATGTTTGCCATGGTGCTGGCGATCGGGCTTCTGGTTGACGACGCCATCGTGGTGGTGGAGAACGTGGAGCGGATCATGAGCGAGGAGGGCCTGCCTCCCAAGGAGGCGACGGCCAAGTCCATGGGCCAGATCACCAGCGCGCTCATCGGCATCGGACTGGTGCTCTCGGCCGTTTTCGGACCCATGGCCTTCTTCCCGGGTTCGACCGGCGTCATCTACCGCCAGTTTTCCATCACCATCATCTCGGCCATGCTGCTCTCCGTGGTCGTAGCCCTGATCCTGACTCCGGTGCTGTGCGCCTCGCTCCTCAAGCAGGTCAAGGCCGGACACGAGCCTGCAGAAAACGCAATCTTTTTCCTGAGGCCGTTCTTCCTGTGGTTCGATCGCATGTTCTTCGGCTTCAGGGACCGGTATGTGAAGTTGGTGGGCCACTCCCTGACCAGGAAAAAACGCTACCTGGCCGTATTCCTGGTAATCGTGGGTGTCATGGGGCTGCTGTATCTGCGCATGCCCACCGCCTATCTGCCGGACGAGGACCAGGGCATCCTGCTGGCCCAAGTGATCATGCCCTCGGGCGCGACCCTTGAGCAGACCGAGCAGGTCACCAAGGAGATCGAGCGTTACTTCAAGGAGCACGAGCAGGAGGCCGTGGAATCCACCATGACCATCACGGGCGTGGGATTCTCCGGAAGGGCACAGAACCAGGGCATGGTGTTCATCAAGCTCAAGCACTGGGACGAGCGCGACCGTGACGACCTGATGGTCAAGACGATCGCGCAGCGGGCCATGGGTGCCCTTTCGGGCATCAGGAACGCCATGGTCTTCGTGTTCCCGCCGCCGGCCGTGCCCGAGCTGGGCATGGCCGAGGGCTTTGACTTCCAGCTCCTGGACCGCGGGGGGCTGGGGCACCAGAAGCTCATTGAGACGCAGAACCAGCTGCTGGCCATCGCGGCGCAGGATCCGAGGCTCGCCTCGGTCAGGCCCAACAGCATGGCCGACGTGCCCGAGTACCGCGTCGACGTCGACTGGGACAAGGCCGGGGCTCTGGGGGTCCCCATCAGCTCCATTCACCGGGCCCTGTCCGCCTCGTTCGGCGGCACCTTTGTCAACGACTTCGTGCACGGCGGCCGGGTGAAGCGGGTGTACGTCCAGGCCGACGCCCCGTACCGCATGCTCCCCAAGGACCTGGAAAAGCTCTATGTCCGCAACGCATCGGGAGGCATGGTGCCCTTCTCCTCCTTCGCCACGGGCCGCTGGATCTCCGGCCCTTCCAAGCTGGCGCGGTTCAACGGCTTCCCCTCCATCAACATCTGGGGAGAACCGTCGCCCGGCACGAGCTCGGGCGAGGCCATGCAGGCCATGGAAGAGGCGGTGGAAAAGCTGCCCCAGGGCATCGGCTACGACTGGAGCGGACTCTCCTACCAGGAGCGGATGTCGAACTCGCAGGCGCCCCTGCTCTACGCCTTTTCCGTATTCGTGATCTTCCTGTGCCTGGCCGCGCTCTACGAGAGCTGGACCATCCCAATCTCGATTCTGCTGGTATTGCCGCTCGGGGTCATCGGCGGCATCGTGGCGTCGAGCATGCGGGGGCTGGCGAACGATGTCTACTTCCAGATCGGGCTGCTGACCACGCTCGGCCTGACGACCAAGAACGCCATCCTGATCGTCCAGTTCGCCAAGGGCGGGCTGGAAAGGGGCATGGGGCTCCTGGAGGCAACCCTGGAGGGCGCCAAGCTCCGATTCCGCCCGATCATCATGACCTCGCTCGCCTTCGGGTTCGGTGTGCTGCCACTGGCTGTCACGACGGGTGCCGGGGCAGGCGCCATGAACGCCATCGGCACCAGTGTGCTGGGCGGGATGGTGAGCGCGACCGTCCTGGTGGTGATATTCTCGCCTCTGTTCTACGTGCTCGTGGAAAGGCTCTTCGGCAAGCGCACGCGTGTCCGGCGGATCGAGGAGACCGGCGCTGAATCACTGCGCGAGGGCGCCCTGTGACCGGAACAAGACCGTGAAATATGCTTGAAAAAGACCGGGGGTATGGGGGGCATCGCCGTCCTCCATTTCCCCGGAAAACCGCATCGCTCCGGCATTTTCGGGCTCAATATTGTGCTTGGATTTCCGGATGAACTATAGTATACCTCACCCATGACCGGCAAACAGCTGCAGGAGTGATCCGAGACCGGCTCGATCCTTCAGGCGGGGCCGGTTTCCCGGACAGTGAGGAAACAGCACAACAAAGAAAAAAGAAGGCAGTACGGGTAGTTCGAATCGTGTAACAGTTCAGGCAGTTCAAAGCGCATGGGTCGTCTATAAGGGTCATTCAATCGTTCCCCTTTGAAAAACGTCCCCAAAGCGTCTTGAGGTACAGACAATCGTGTGCAGCCAATGCGGGTGTCCTGCCCGCATAGTGTTCAACCAAGAAAAGGAGTGATCAATGTCAAAAGAAATCAATCTCTGTCTGCTTAAGGAGCCGTTCCCGCCTGAAGACATCGAGTGGCGGGAGCAGAGAAACGGGATAGACAGGAACGGGAGGCCGTGGGCCTTAGTGCTGGCCTATGTCACGAACCGGGCCATCCAGAACCGGCTCGATGAGGTCTGCGGGCTCGAGAACTGGAAGAACCAGTTCATCCCCGGCCCAAATGGCGGGGTGCTGTGCGGCATCTCCATCCGGATCAACGGAGAATGGGTGACCAAGTGGGACGGCGCCGATAATACCGACATCGAGTCGGTGAAGGGCGGGCTCTCCGACGCCATGAAACGGGCCGCTGTCCAGTGGGGAATCGGCAGATACCTCTACAAGCTAGAAGCCACCTTCGCCCAGATCGACGAGAACGGATCACACCGGGGCGTTGCATACGCAAGCGACAGCGACCGGAAGGCCCGGCTGAACCCGGTGTTTTTCCGGTGGAACCCACCGCAGCTGCCCGACTGGGCCCTGCCGCAGACCAAGAAGCAGTCAAAGGACGAGCCGCCCAAGACCGGTGGCGGGAAAAAGTCCAGGTCCAAGTCCGGAGAAGAGACGCATCCCATCACCGCCGGTGAGTGGGACAAGCTCCAGCGCCTCATGAAGGATGCCGGGGTGAATCCTGTGGATTTTCTCAAGAAGTGGAAGGTCTCTTCACCCCGGGAGCTCCGGAAGCACCTGATGCCCAAGTATGAGCAGTGGGTGCAGGAAAAGACGGCGTGACCTCCCTTCCCCTCCCCGGAGAAACGGCATCTTTTCGGCATCTCGCAGGATTTCGCCTCCCGGGTGGAGGGGATACGGGCCGTGCTCCAGGGCATGCGGCAGCGCCCGGAAACTACCCATCGCGCGGGTCCGGCCCAGCCGGGCTCGCGCTTTTTCATGAGAGGGCACACCGCCTGCTTTTCATGCAGCTAATCCTTCGCATCAATAAAGGCATGATAAGTACGAGGTCCTTCCTGTACGAGAAGCATAGGGGGTAATTGGCTACCCGGCAGGAATACTTAAAGATATCATTTCTGCTTGGGCTTCTTTGCCTTGCCCGGATACCGGGGGAGATACAGGGTAAAGGTCGAACCTTCATGGAGCCTGCTCTCCACGGATATGCCGCCCTTCAGATCGGCGATTATCCGGCTGACAGTGGCGAGACCAAGGCCAGTGCCCTTGCTCCGGTCCTTGGTGGTGAAGAAGGGGTCGAAAATGTGCTGCATGGTATGCTCGTCCATGCCGCACCCGGTATCCGCCACCGTGATCGCCAGATACTCTCCCTCCTGAAGCGGCGGGTTGATCTTCCCTTTTATCTCGTCATTGCGAAGGCTGACCGGTCTCAAGCTCACCTGGATCAGCCCTCCCCTGTCTTCCATGGCCTGGTATGCATTGGTGCAGAGATTCATGACGAGCTGGTGAATCTCGGTAGGATCGGCATACACCAGGCCCGCTTCCGGATGCAGGTCGGTGCGGATTTCTATTGACGAGGGGATGGTCGCCCTCATCAGGTTGACAGCCTCCCTGATGATGGTGTCGACCTTCATGGTCTCGCGGTCCAGCCGATAGCTCTTGCCGAGAGACAGGAGCTGGGCCACCAGGTCCCTGGCCCTCATTCCCGCCTTCACCACCTGGCCGAGGCTCCGCTCCACCGGCGAGCCGGACGGCAGCTGGTTCCTGGCAAGCTCGGTGTATCCCATGATGGCTGAGAGCATGTTGTTGAAATCGTGTGCGATGCCCGAGGCCAGCGTCCCAATGACCTCCATCTTCTGCGCCTGAGACAGGCGCATCTCATAGCGATCGCGCTCTCGATCCGCCTCCTTGCGCTGGGTGATGTCGCGGACGATCCCCCGGAACCCGATGGGGGTCTGCCGGGAATTCCTCAGGAGAGAGACAGACGCCTCGACAAAGAGTCTGCGGCCGTTCTTGTCCCTGATCTCCCAGTCAAAGGCCTTGGCGGGTTTGCCGGTCATGAATACCTGGTGGAAGGCTTCATAGATCTTTTTTGCATTTTCTTCGTCCACATACTTCCGGTAGTTCATGCCCATGAGCTCTTCGCTGGTGTAGTTGAGGTTCTTCGGCAATGCCTGGTTGAAGAAGGTAAAATTACCCGCAAGATCCACCTCGAAATAGCCCTCTTCGATGCTGTCTAAGATATTGCGGTATTTTTCCTCACTTATCTTCAAGGCGATCTCGCCCTTGATCCGGCCGGTGATGTCCCTGCCCGAGCCCTGCACATAGAGAGGGTTGCCCCGGGAATCACGGATGAGGGTATTGCGGTACTCGATCACCCGTTCACGGCCGTCTTTGGTCTGAATGCTGATGATGCCCTCGCCTCCTCCACTGCGCACGATCTTTTTCAGATAACGGTCGAACAGCGGACGATACTGTTCGGGCATGAGGTCCTTGATGTTCTTGTGGATGATTTCTTCGGATGTGTAGCCGGTGTGCATCCTGGATGCGATGTTGGTCTCGATCATGTTGCCGCTAAGGTCATGGATGAACAGGAAATCCGCTGAGTTCTGGAAAAAGGTCCGGTATTTCTCATTTATCGCCGGCAGGGCGTCCCGGTCTGTTTCAGGTCCGGTGATCTCGTGAAACGACTGGATCGCCCCGAGCACTTCTCCCTGGTCACCGGTGAGTGCGGCGGCCCGGGTATGGAAGATGCGGCTGCCCCGTATCTCCGGAAATGACTCGTTTCTCGACAGGACCGGACCCTCCTTGAGGATGTTGGAAACCGGCACGTCACGGAGGAGCTCCGGCCAGAGTACGTAGTCGACAAGGAGGGGGGCCCTGCTCCCGTAAAAGGGCAGCGCATACTCCCGATCGGATTTTCCGAGCATGTCCTGCCCGGGAATTCCCGTCAGATCCGCCAAGGCATCATTCCAGGCCGCAACCGCACCCTGGGCATCCAACACCAGACAGGGGTCCACCATACATTGGCCAATGCAGGTGAAGAGTGCATAAGGGGGGCCCTGCATTTGAAGATCTCTCTGGAAAACGGCTTTCTCCTTTTTCCTTTTCATCATTTCGCCTTAGCCAATTGTGGCGACTTTAGATACCGGGGGGGGCCAACATCCGCTGGATGAACCCATCAGAGCTTGTCGGAAAAGACACCGGAAAACATGAACATGAATGGAACCGGTTTGTCTTCTTCTTCAGACCGTCCGGGACAAAAGGGTTTCAGGACTGGCAGGTGATGTCAAGATATACCGCGCTTGCGCCGATGAGGGGCGATGATGCATGGTTCCCGAACGATCAGCCGCCAGCCGGACAGGGCGGAACATAAGAGAAAACAAAGGATTGCCATGATCTCTTTCCTCATGATAAGGATGGATGAAAAAAATAGCTGTTTATGCTTTTTCATGCCGGCCCCGGCTTTGTCTACTGCTTCGGGCCGCACAGCCGGGTTCGCCCGCGGCATCGAAAAGGATAGAGCATGCACAGGTAAAGGGCTGTCATGAGGAGCGTGCGAACCGGCATCACGACGATCGGGATACTCCTGATCCATCTGTCTGTCCTGAACGCTGCGGAGTTCGACCACCGCGTACTCTTCGAGGTTGTCTCGCTGTGGGGAGAAACCACGTATGAGATCACCCCTGACATCGGAATAAGCCATCTGAGCTGGCCCATGGACATGCGGCTGCTGGGGGCCGGCTATGCCCTCGCCTATCAGGATTTCATCGAGGTTGAGTTCAGGGTCCAGGCATCACCCTGGAACGAGAGCGCACATTTCATGGAAGACTGCGACTGGATCAACGAATCGCGGAACCCTGCCTGGGTCCCTTATGATGCGCTGGACGTCTATTCCTGGAGCTTTGTTGACTCCAAGGCCTTTCTGCTCGGATCGAACATGAGGATCTTTCCCCTCTCACTGCCTCCCGCATCCTTCGGGTTCGTAGGGGGGCTCCACTACCAGGAGGCGGATTTCAAGGCGTATGACGCGAGGCAGATCGGATACAACTCGTGGCGCGACTATACCGGCAGCGTATCAGGTCCAGTCGCAACCTATACCGTGGAGTACTGGTTCACCCATATCGGAGCCACTTTTCGGGTTCACGCCGACAGGAGGCTCTACCTCGCGCTGGACACCTCGTATATCCCCTATGCCAGGGCCGAGGACGAAGACAATCATCTCAGAAGGATGAGGATCTCCCGGAGCGAGGGCACAGGATTTGGAAGGATGTTCTTCCTGTCTTTGCAGTATTTTTTCACCGACACCTGGTATGCGTCCACCACCTGCTCCGGGCTGCGCATCAAGACGAGCGGCGACCAGGTGCAGTACTGGTACGGGAACGATCCGGCCACCAAGAACATCGATGAAACCGGGCGGGGGCTTGCCGGCATCGATGCGGAGATCGAGCAGGAAACCTTCCACGTAGGCTTAGGGCTCGGCTGCAGGTTTTAAAGGCCCCGGCTTTTCTCTTTCCCCTCTTCAGACCGCATCCGGTTATGACGATAGGTCTCCATATGCAGTCGGCCCAGGTGCTCATACAGAGAAATCTCCAGCGCGCACGGTATTCCCTGCCCTTTTTCGATCCAGGCTTGAGGGACTTGATCACCCTGATCCCCCCGCTGCTCTCCGAGGGATCGCCGTCCGTCGGGATCTATGGCCGGCCCGGGTGCAGCGCCCGGGAATACAAGCTGCTTGCCGGGTATCTGGGCAGAAAGCCCGCAATCATTGCAGACAGGCTTCCGGACAGGGTATTGATCGAAAGTCTCATCGCCCTCCCTATGCCGAGTCTTGCGGGCAGGCATTCCACCTCTCTCATGCTCGTATGTCTTCTCAGGGATGAAGACTATGGGGAAGAAGTCAGGGCAAAGATCGCCTCGGTGGCACAGGTGTTTGAAAAAATCGGGACCCCTCTCACCGGAGTGGTGGGCACCGGCCCGCTCGGGCAGCTCCTGGTCTATGATATCATGCGCACCGGCATTGTGCTTGCGGGCAAACACCCGGTCACGAACAAAAATGCCGCCTCTGATGCATGCATCTACATAGGTGGCTTGCCCGGGATCATCACCGAGATGCACGAACCTGCCCGCCGCCGTGAATGGAACCCGTTCTCGCACTATCTGGACAACCAGACAGCCGAGTTCATCAGAAAGAAAGACTATCCCTCGGCTCTCTCGGCGCCTTCGGCAAACCCCTTCATCATCCCCTACCTGCACATGCTCCATCACCATGAGGAGCATATGGACAGGGGCCAGATCGAGAAGATGCGCATGAGCCTTCTGGGCCTCTTCTCGTCGTTTCCGCCCACCAGAGAGTTCATGCAGGGCTTAAGGGCCGCCTGGAAGATGGACTCGGTGCCGGAGGACTTCCGCGGGCTCGACTTTACCGGTGCCTTGCGGCTGCGGAAATGGATCGTTCCCTTGGAGCGGGATGAGCTCCCGGTGTTCTCCTGGCCTCCATCCATGAGTTTTGAGCTCGACAGGCTGGACCTCGTCCAGGAGCGCCGGAACTGGGGCATAGCACAGACCCGCGAGTTCCGGCACGCCCATGCCTGGGTGGTGCTCACCTGGGCGGCCCTTGCCGGGCTGGCCGGCCGGGCCACCCGGATCACGGCTCCCCGGGAGCTGCATATGAAGCCCTCGGCCAGGAACATTCTCCTGGAAGGGATCGATGCTCTCCTGCTCGGCAAGGATTCGCTCATCCCGCAAGACCACCTTCAGGGGGCCATTCACCTCAAAGAGGGAAGATTCTTTTTCTCATCAGGTCCGTTCGCCATCCTGGAGAAGGGAAACAAGCACTGCATCGAGCTGTTCGAGACGATCAAGAAAAAAGCCCTACTTGACGATATCAACTTGGGAAAAGACAGAAAGAAAGAATAGAGGGCGGCAAAGAACATGGCTGCAAATCCCCTGGAAATCAAGATACTCCTTGTCGGTCCAGGCTTTGTATACCAGAAGTCCATGCGTCAGATGCTGCACACTCTCGGCTTCGATACCGTAGAAGAAACGAGGGATGGGGCCTATGCATGGGAGGCCATCAAGAGAATCAGACCCGATATCGTGATTTCCCAGTGGCACATGCCCGAGATCACCGGCTTGGCGCTGCTCAAGCTCATCCGCGCCGATGAAGAGACCAGCGAAATCCCGGTGGTGCTGTGCACCGCAGAGATCACCAAACCCGACGTGATCAAGGCGGGGGAGGCAGGCGTGAACGCCATCATTGTCGAGCCCATCCAGATAGAAAACCTCGATACAAAGCTGCGTCTCATCCTCGAGTTTGAGATGAACCCCAACACCAAACAGGCCAAGGCGCTGATGGCCAAAGGGGACCTCTATCTCCGGGAAGAACGATATGAAGAAGCACTGAGGGAATACGAGAAGGTGCTCGAGATCCTGGAGTCGGCCGAGGTCTATTACAACATCGGCTATATCATGACGGCAAAGGGCGAGTACGACGAGGCCCTGGCCGCGTTTCGCAAGGCGACCCAGATCAACCAGATGTTTGCCAAGGCATACAAGGCCATGGCCGAGGTGTATTTGCGCATGGGCCGCAAGGACATGGCCGAGAAGTATCTTCAGATGGCGGGAGAGATCTTTCTGGAGCGCGAGATGCACGAGAGCGCGGAGAGCATCTTCAACGAGATCCTCAAGCTCAACCCTGACACCATCAACGTGTACAACAGCCTGGGGATCCTCTATCGCAGGCAGAACCGGCTCGAAGAATCCATCAAGCTCTACGAGAAGGCCATCAAGATCAGCCCTTATGACGAGAACATCCACTTCAACTTGGGCAGGGCCTATCTGGAGCTGAACAACCCTCAGATGGCCAAGAAGTGCTTCATCAAGGCATTGAAGATCAACCCCAACTTCGACACAGCCAGGGGCATGATCGAGGCCATCGAGTCGTCCGAGAACTCCGTCTCCTGATCATATCCTCCAGCCGGGTCCGCCGGTCTGCCCGTCACTGGTACTTCTTGAGCTCGAAGACCTTCCTGTCCTGGGTCGCCACGATGTGATAGAACTTGTCCTGGGGAACGTAGATATAGGGTACGTCCTCCTGGCGTCGATAAAGGAAGTGGGAGAGGATCATCCGGTTGACGGCGCGGTGGCCGATGATCATGATGTTGTCGGGCTTGCGGTTGAGGTAGAAGGCCTTCTTGATTCCGATCTTGATCCGCTCCTTCATGGAGTTGTAGCCCTCCCCCCCGGGATAGGTGTAGTGGTATTTGTCCGCCTTGCGGGCTGAGTAGACATCGGGCATGAACCGCTGGATCTCGTCGTAGCTCATCCCCTCGCAGATCCCGCTGTGGATCTCGTTGAATTCCTTCAAGGGTACGATGGTGCAATCCTGCTGAAGGGCGCGGATGGGTTCAGCCGTCTGGATGGTCCTCTTCTTCTCGCTGGTGAAGATGTAGGAGATCTTCTTGTTCCGGAAGAACCTTGCCAGGGCGTGGGCCTGCTCGATACCCTTGGGCGTGAGGTCGGAGTCGCCCCCTATCCGGTCCTCTACGTTGAAATACGTCTCGGTGTGCCGGATGAGGAACAGGCTCTTTACCACGTCGGTCACCAGGCAGTCGCGGATGCGGGAATACAGAGGAAGCTGATCGGTGAGCTTCTCCTCCAAGATCCGGTTGTGCAGGGAGTCCATGCGTATGTAATTTCTCTCTTTCCCCAGGGGGGAATAGATCATTCGGTAATATTCGATTCTCTTCTTGAACTCGCCGATGGCGTGCGCCTCATCCAGGCCCCCGAACTCCGGGGCCTTCACTTTCTGGGTGATGCTCATGTCTACGATCTCTTCATCCTCGTTGATGCATTCGATGAAGAGGATGGGGTGGTCGTTCAGGCGTTCATAGATAAGGTTGCGTCTTTCCTGGCTCACATTGGTGGCATCGAGCACTGCCACCTGGCCTTTGGAGTTTACGTATTTCCTGGCCCAGTTCATGTTGATGATCGCGAAGCGCTTCCTGAGCTCCGTGGCCTCGGTATTGGCGGGATGGAAAAAATCCGCGGCCCAGGTATTCTTGAGCCGGGCGTACCGCCTGCGAAGCTGCCCGTTGTTGAATATCCGAGTGGGGATATCGTTCTTGGTGAAGATATCCTTGAGCCGGTACGCGATCGTGGATTTGCCCTGGGAAGGCAGGCCAACCATAACTATGTAGAGTTTCTCATCCTTTGTGGTCATTGCTTATGCATATCACCTGTGAAGACGCTTCACAAGAGCGGTTTGGTCTGCCTTGAAAATACTTGACAACCACATACCCAATAGTTAGAAGGTCATAGTCGGTTTCAACGGCTGCTGGGGGATCGTTCAACGGTAGGACAGCGGACTCTGACTCCGTCGATCTAGGTTCGAATCCTAGTCCCCCAGCCAATACTGTTTTTAAAGGATGAGGTCCCATCGTCTAGTGGCCTAGGACACCGGCCTCTCACGCCGGAGACAGGGGTTCGACTCCCCTTGGGACTACCAAGGTTTACGGGGAGTCAACATGTCAAATGTTGACTCCTTTGTTGACTCTTTTCCTACGCTGTATTATTTTCTAGCCAAAATTATCTCCATAATAGCCTAAATCGCTCATCTTATTAATAAGTTACATTGCCCATTCTGTACTATAAAAGACAGTTAGTATGGCATTAAGAGCATTGAACAATCCTTACAGATAGGCTTGTAGCCTGGTTTCCCAGTCATTTGTCATTCAATTTACCATAATGTAAGGACAGGACACACTTGCGTCTGCACTCGATGATTTTCTGTGAATTGTATTTGATATTGTAACTGGCCAATCTCCGACTCAGTGCGTAGGATATTCCCTTAGTAAAAGCTCACTTTTAACCTATTAATTTTCAAAGAATATGCCCCTTTCGCTCGCCATCTAAGCCTCTCGCCAACAAAAAGAACGTTGTCATTCGGCTTGCAGCACTGCAGGGGCTCTAAGTCGTGGCTTCGCAACCTTTTAACGCCTTTTTCCCTAACCCCTCAGACATTTGTGAAGGGGTTGGGGAAAAAGTTTTTGATTTCTATGAAAGGAGAGAAGACCATGAACAAAGTATACGAGATAGTAACCAATCAGATTCTGAGTTTTCTGGAAAATGGAGTTATCCCCTGGAGAAAGCCATGGAGCTGTAAAACAGAGCTTCCCCGCAACCTGGTTTCAGGAAAAGCTTATAGGGGCATTAATGTATGGCTCCTGCTTGCTTCCTGCTACTCTTCACCGTATTGGGTCACATTCAATCAGGTTCAAAAACTTGGAGGGAAGATACGCAAAAATGAGAGGAGCTCCATTGTAGTTTATTGGAACTTCCAAGATGTTTCTGAAGTGGATGAAGTAACCGGGGAGCATACTCTTAAAAAGATTCCCTTCTTAAGATACTATCGGGTATTCAATGTGAATCAGTGTGATGGTATAGATCAAGCTAATAATATACCTGCTGAGCCGATATACCCAATTCATGAAGCTGAGGCGCTTATAGATGGTTATCCAGGTAAGCCTGAGATCAGCCATGGATTCACTAAAGCATCATATAATGCTACCAACGACTTGATAAAAATGCCCTTCCCTTCCGCCTTCTCTTCGATCGAAGACTATTACAGTGTTTTGTTCCATGAATGTGTCCACTCAACAGGCAACAGATCCAGGCTTAATCGTGACACACTTATGGAGCATGCCGGATTCGGGTCAAAAACTTATGCAAGGGAAGAGCTTATAGCAGAAATGGGAGCAGCTTTCTTATGTGGAATTACCGGAATTACTACACCTACAATAGAGAATTCAGCGGCCTATATCCAGAGCTGGAGAGAAAAGATAAGCGGTGATCCTCAACTTGTAGTCTTTGCTGCATCGCATGCACAAAAGGCAGTCAATTATATCTGCGGACAAAAGATTGATGAGGAGCCTGAAGACTGCGGTTCTCATAAATAAATTTCTTTCTCAAATTCCCGAAAATTTCCAGGGGCTTCGCCCCTGGTCTTTTATTGTTTAAAAGCTTTTGAGATATAACAATAGATGAGACATGAGGAGAAAATATCGATTCGATATATGAGGTGATCTAACAAACCCAGATATTCGTATAAGACCTTAATAACATGGCAATCCTCAATAGCAGCACGTGATCTGCCATTTAATTCATTAATATTACTATAGATATGTATCATTTATCTTTTCATGAACTTATTCAGACCTTCAAAAATATCTATCATTGAGATGATGACTAGAAACCCAAGAAGTTTTGGATAATCTTATAGAATTAGTAGATAATAATTTGATATTATATTATTATCTACTAATTGGCAGATGAAATTGTTACCAGACATTTTGATAAGTATGATGCACAAAGAGGAGGCTTGAATTTCTTCTAATTCACCCCCAATGGACGGAGTTTGCCCTTCTACAAGAAAGCATTAGATATGCTAAATATGTCCGCATTTGCAGTCTAATATCAACATACACCGAATTATTCGACATATCCTTAAGCCTCACCTAGAATAATATGAAATGTCAGCTTTGTGAAAAAGATAAAAAATGAAGTGGACCCCATTGTCCAGACAAAAAATCGACCGAAATAAGGTGGATGATCCTGAGAACCGATAGGTGTTCATTCAGGTCATCCGCTGTTATCCTCCTTTCTAAAACCATCCCTTTGTTTGAGGCGTTTTTTAGCGGCCATCCCTTCGTCGTCGGCCATGATCCCCTATAAGCATGGGTTAAGGAATCCGGGTCAAGGCTTCCCGAAGGGAACCCGAAGGGCTTGGCCTTGACGCGGATTCCGGACATGCTAAAAATTGGCAGCCGATGGCAGCTGGCCATAGTGCACCTCGTACGGCGTTTTATACCCCAGCGACTGATGCGGCCTCTCGGTGTTGTAGAACTCGAAGTACCGGGTTATACCCTGTACTACGTGTTTCACACTCTCGTACTCGTTGAGATACACTTCCTCATACTTTACGGACCTCCAGAGCCTCTCGATGAAAATGTTGTCAAAGGCCCTCCCTCGGGAGTCCATGCTTATCCGGATATCCTCATTGATGAGCATATCGGTAAATGCAGTGCTCGTGTACTGCGATCCCTGGTCGGTATTGAATATCTCCGGCCTGCTCTTCAATAACGCCTTATGCAGCGCATCCAGACAGAAATGAACATCCATCGTGTTGGATATCGACCACGACAGCACATACCTACTGTACCAGTCCATGACCGCCGTCAGATACACGAATCCCTTGCTCATTCGGATGTACGTTATGTCGCTCGACCATACCTGATCAGGCCTGCTGATGCTCAAACCCCTCAGAAGGTACGGGTAGATCTTGTGTCCACTGTCCGACATGCTCAGCTTAGGCTTCGGGTAAATCGCCTGGATCCCCATCTCCCTCATCAGCCTCGTTACCCGCTTGCGGTTGATGTCCAAGCCCTTGCTCTTCAGGTGTACCTTCATCCTCCGGGTCCCGTAAAACGGCGTGCTCGTATACTGCTCGTCTATGAGCCTCTTGGCCAGCAGGTCTTCCTCGGATTCATCCACCGGCCGGTAGTACCACATGGACCGGTTCAGACCGATGAGCTCGCACTGCCGGCTGACAGATATCTCAGGATGCTTTGGCTCGATCATCGCCCGCTTCTCCTCAACCCCCATATCCAGCTTTTTTTTTCAACCAGTCCAACTCGACCTTCATCTTCCCGATCTGCTTGTAGAGCTCCTCTTTCTCCGTGTCCTCTGTCTTGTCCGTTACGCCACGGGCAAAAACTGAGGCCAGATTGTCCAGTAGATGCTTCTTCCACTTCGTGATCATATTCGCATGAAGCTTATATTCCGACGCTATCTCGTTGATTGTCTTGTTCCCCTTGATCGCTTCAAGGGCAACCCGTGCCTTGAATTCACTGCTGTAGCTCTTCCGTTTGTCCATGCCGTCCCCGTTATCACATCCGCCTCGGCCATTTCGACCCAAACGTCTCTCTCCCTCTCCATTATCCACCTTATGGGACTGTCTGAAAAACGGGGTCCATTATAAAACTTATAAAAGCACATGTGATTCCGGAAGGTTTTTTTAGGCCGCTCCAAGCTGATAAGAAAGCTGCAGAGATGCACACGAATAATGTTGAAGTGTATCCCAAGCGGGTCCCAATAGGTATCTACGATAAGAATATTTTATGCTCAGAATGCGATGGTAAATTTTCACCTTGCGAAAATCATGCACAAAAAGTCTTGCTCCATAATTTCTCGGAAGAGTTAGCTTTATATCATAATAACCAAAAAGCCTGTTACATGCTTCATGATTTTGACTACCATTTGTTAAAAATGTTCTTCATATCACTTCTTTGGAGGGCATCAATTTCTAGGGAAGAATTTTATCATCGTATTTCTGTTGGCCCATATGAAAAGAACCTTAAGGAAATGATTTTAAGAGATGACCCAGGTTCACCGGATATGTTTGCAGTTACCATTGCAAAATTTAGTGATCCAGAATTTATTGTTATGATGGATCCACACCCAGATAGATTTGATGGTATTAATTACTGTCGCTTCTATTTAACTGGGTTCGTTGTTTATATTAAAGTTGATAAAAGGCCAGTTCCAAGCCTTATGAAGGATCTCTACATAAAACCAAACAAACCTATCCCAGTAGTATTAAGAGATCTCCATAAAAGTAGGGATGGTGCTCTCTTAAAGGATATCATCAACAAATCTATTTTAAGAAAAACCACCTAACCCGTGCACCCAGGTGGACACGGCAGAGCCGCGCAGCTGATGCCTTCGTTGGGTTTCCAATAGGGAGGTCTCAAATGAAGAGAGACATGGATCTTGTTAGAAAAATTCTTTTGGCAATTGATGAGTGTGATGACCCTTGGGGACCCAAGGATTCTATTCAAGTTGAGGGGTATTCGGATGAAGTGATTTCATATCATGTTAAGCTTCTCGCTCAAGCTGGCCTAATTGAGGCGGATGACGTTTCTGAAATGGGTCCAGATGGTTTTAGTTGGTGGGCTGGTTCTCTCACGTGGGAAGGGCATGAGTTTCTAGAAGCAGTTCGGGATGAAACCAGATGGAATAAAACAAAAAAATCTGTATCAGAGAAAGCAGGCGGACTTATGTTTGAGGTACTCAAGTTTGCATTAACTCAAGGAATTAAGGGGCAATTATTCCCTGGTTCATAGAAATAGTGAAGAAAACCCAACCAGTTAATCCAGCAGATGGCTTACAGCTGCTGCTGGTCCTCACGTTACGAAGCCAACACCCACCAAGCGGAGGTACAAAGCATGAACATGCCGTATAGGAAAAATCTGCTGTTGCTAGGCCTATTAGTGGTAGCACTCACTATTGGTGCATGCACATCCATACAACTCGTTTCGAACTATGACGAGACCATAGATAGCCAAGCACAGCAATTACAGAAGAAGCTTGACACGTATTTCATTTCACTACAAAGCGCCGGAGAGGAGGATCTTAAATACAAGTCGCAGCAAAAGTTCTATGAAGATGTACTGGCTGACCTCAATGCAATGAACGTTCGTGCTAGCGGAATCTACAAAAATAAACTGACCCTTGAGCAGATTGACCTGGCAAAAGAAAATCTTGCTTATCTAGTTCTACTGCACAAGCAATGCGTAAGTTGCTCACTTACAGAAGAGCAGAAAAAGAATGTAAAAGAGAAGGGCGTAGATTTGTCGATGGACTGCAATGTCGAGTACGGGGCTACCACTAATGCAAAAGGCCGAGGCGATGTTTCTATTAACCGATTTGTTGTGGCTCCTATTCAAGCCCTGTTTAACCAACATCTTGGCACAATAATGGCTCTTGAGCTGGCCAAGAAACGGGGCGAAAGTCAATCAAAATAAGGGGACGAAAAAATGGCTAACATCGATGTTCAGCAGATACTTCCTGGAATGATCGTAGCAGCCAAAGGCGTGTTCGACAAGAAATGGCCGGTCATTAAAGATTATGCCGAGGCGGAGCTAGAAAAGCTGGCAAGGACGCTCGCACAGATTGAAGCACTAAAACTTAGTGGCCAAATCAGCGACGCTGAGGCTAGCGTCCTTTTTGAGATGCAAAGGAACACTGCTAGAGCAGTGATGCTTACATTGCAAGGAATGTCGCTACTACTAGTGGAAAGAGCAATCAATGCGGCATTGGCGGCTGTGAAGGATACGGTAAACGCCGCGCTGGGCTTCGCTCTATTTTGACTGAATTGCATAAAAACAGGACCCACTGACTTTCCTGCCGCCGCTTTACGTCGTCAGGGTCGCGGGTGAACATGGGCGTTAGCTTCCCAGAGATAAGAAAATGAGTGAAATAATCAGCTACAACCCATTGAACATTTCCTCACTGTGGTTGGGGTATTTCGATCTTCTTGGAACAAGCAAGTTAATACAATCAGGAAAAATACTTGAAGTGTTTATTGCGTATCAAGAGGCACTTGAAAAGCTTAAGGGTTGGGAGAAAAGACATCCTAATGTGTCCAGTGCCTGGTTTTCTGATACGTTTATAATATTTTCTGAAGACGACTCAGAACTTTCATTTCAGGCTGTTGATCTCATTTCAAGATGGTTGATATTCTCCTTATTGCGTAGAAGTATTCCAGTTCGGGGAGCGATAGCTTGTGGCCCTTTTTATGCTGATAATTCAAACAGAATATATTTAGGTCAGGCGTTACTTGAAGCTTATGAATGGGGTGAAAATCAGGATTGGATAGGTATGCTCCTTTGCCCATCCTCAGTTACAAGATTGGCTGAATTAAATCTCCCTATCAAGGAACGGTTGAATTATACCTTATATGATGTTCCTTTTAAGAAGCCCCATCAAAATGAATCATTAAGTTTTGCAGCTTGTATACTCGGTCAATGGGTTCGATCAAGTAGTGATCAAAACATTCTTCTTGAATATATAAGAAAGATGTCAATTTCTCAGAAAGAGGAACAGGTTCGTTTGAAGTATGAGAGGACAATCCAATTTATTGAAAAGTATGATCGTAAATTAGCTAACCAAGGTATGCAAGCGGACACGGCGGACCCGTACCGCTGATGCCTAGCGTTTTGTTTCATCGTGATTGGAGCATCGTATGAAGCTGGAAACGTTTGACGATGTGCTCGCATCAATCAAAAGGAACTCCTTTCGTCCGTTTCATCTGCTCCTTGGCAATGGGTTTAGCATGGCATACGACCACAACATCTTCTCTTACAACGCACTTCACGAGTTCGTAATGAACCAGAAGGATAAAGATCTATCAAAAATTCTAGAGGTTATTGGGACATGTAACTTTGAAGTAATCATGCAGTACCTTGATAACTTCTTGGCCCTTATAAGCGCATTCGGGGGCGATCAGAAGCTAAAGAAGCGAGTGGAGGCCGCAAGTAGCAAATTAAAGAAAAGTCTCCTAAATGCTGTCAAGGAACTGCATCCCGAGCATGTTTTCAAGGTCCCTGAAGAAAAAAGCAGAGCGTGCGTTGCGTTCCTTCGCAGGTTCTTAGATACAGGCGGATGCATTTTCTCGACGAACTACGACCTGCTTCTGTATTGGGTTCTCATGCGAAACAGTGTAGTTGATCACTGTGATGGGTGCGGCCGAGAACTTGAGAATGAAGTTGATGAATACATACCGCCAGAGGAACAGGAGTGGTCGGATCTGATTTGGGGAAAGAACCGTCATAAGCAAAACGTGTTCTACTTACATGGTGCTCTTCCGTTCTTTGATAACGGAGTGGCTGTCGTAAAAGAGGAGTACGACGTTTACAACTATCTGCTAAAGAAGATCAGTGCACGGATAGAGAATGGCGAGTATCCGATATTCGTAACTGCCGGTGATGGCCATCAGAAGCTTACGCACATAACGCACAACCAGTATTTAACGTACTGCTATGAAAGTCTGTCCAAGGCAGAAGGGTCCTTAGTTACATTCGGGTTCGGCTTTGGACCCTACGATGAGCACATCATTACAGCCATCAACATAGCGTCAAGGAAAAAACCTCCGAACAAACTCTGGAGCATTTACATTGGAGTATACTCACACGAAGACAAGCAACACATCGAGCAGATCGCAGATAAGTTCAGGTGCAAGAAAGTTCACATCTACGACGCGAAGACAGTCAACGTGTGGGACTAGAAGTGGAATATATAATAACAGATTCCAACCGACGTTCCAGCCCCCCAGGCTGACCGGTACGTTCTTCTAAATCTAACTGAAGAGCCTACAAGGCTATCAAAATTAAAGTGTAATAGTCACGACCTGATCGGACAGTAAGTGATTGCCAGTAAGAGGTAGTCATGGTTAACCTTTCTGAAGTTCTGCGAAAACTGAAGAAAGGAGAATGAACCATGACTACCGATCAAAAGCTTATCAGAAACAAGTTGGGATTACTAGATTTAGCCAGCTACCTGAAGAACGTCTCCGAAGCATGCCGAGTGATGGGCTACAGCAGGGACACGTTTTACCGGGTGAAGAATGCATACGAGGATGGAGGCATGGAGGCTCTTACGGAGAAGAGCAAGCGCATGCCGAACCTCAAGAATCGCATTCCTGAAGATGTCGAGGCAGCGATCCTGGATCTCACCCTTGAGAACCCTGCCCTGGGCCAGAAGCGGGTGAGTGACGAACTCAGGAGACGGGGCATCTTCGTATCGGCTGCGGGAGTCCGGTGCGTATGGCTTCGGCATGGCCTGGAAGTCTTTCAGAAGCGTCTAAAGGCTTTGGAAGTGCATGTGGCGAAGACCGGCCACGTTCTCACCGAGGATCAGCTCAAGGCCATGGAGAGAGCCCAGGATGAGAAGATGGCCTTTGGCGAGATCGAGACCGAGCATGTGGGCTATCTGGGAGCCCAGGACACCTACTACGTGGGCAACATCAAGGGAGTGGGACGCATATACCAGCAGACCTTCATTGATACGTTTTCCTCCCTGGCCATGGCAAAGCTCTATACCAGCAAGCATCCCATCAACTCCGCTGATTTCCTCAATGACCGGGTTATCCCGTTCTTCGATGAAAAGGGCATTCCCCTCTTGAGGATACTGACGGACCGGGGCACGGAATACTGCGGCAATCCCACAACTCATGAGTTCCAGCTCTTCCTTGCTCTCAATGATGTCGAGCATACGAAAACGAAAGTACGGTCTCCTCAGACGAATGGCATCTGCGAGCGGTTCCACAAAACCATCAAGGACGAGTTCTACAGCCTCGCCTTCAGAAGAAAGATTTATCTTACACTCGATGAGCTCCAGAAAGACCTCGATCTATGGCTCTACAAGTACAACAACCAAAGGACTCATCAGGGAAAGCGCTGCAAAGGAAGGACACCCATGGATACGTTCAACGATAACCTTCCTCTGGCAAAAGAAAAATGGATCAGCTATATGGATGAGGGACATGTCGATGGTTTCCTTACCGATGACCATCTGACAGCTCAGATCTGACAAGACAGAACTTCAGAGAGGTGACCACCTGTCAGATCCGGTCTTAGCTACTACAATTAAAGGCAGGGATTATCTCCCTGCCTTTTTTATTTCTTGAGATATCTATACTTTCTAATCCCAGAGGAACCTTATACAGATATTATCAAGTTCCTTGCTCAAGCCCCGCTTCAAAACTGATGTACAAAAATATTGACTATATTTATCTACGAGATCAAGTCTAATACATTTGATCCTTATTTCTTTTCCACGGGGATCAGGATTATAAGATTATCCATCACGTATTGAGCAGCCTTGCGTAAATCCCATTCATTGCCAGTCATTAACAGCGGTCCGATATCTACTTGGAAGCGAGGATCACTCAGCTTTTCACGCAGGTTTCTCTCAAACTCGACTCTTGATATACTGTGCCCTTCATGTTCCATGTACTGTAGAAAGCATTCTACTATCCGCTCCGGCTGGACTTCAGCGGTTGTACATGCTTTCCATAAATCAAAGAGGTCTCGTCCCTTTTTCCTCTGATAGAGTGCCCTTACTTTTGTCCCAAGTAGTTCATCAAGCTGATATGTAAGGATTGATGCTTCCCCGGTATACCAACGCGAATGTACGGCAAAGTCTCTTGATTCAAGCCCTAATACTGAGAAATGCTCTCTGGAATTGATCTCAATCTTCAGTTTCAATGGCAAATCTTCTTCGGATGTAAAAGAATATGTTAATGTCACTCTTCCTTCAGATTGCTTACGCCTTGGATTTCCCAGCCAAGGATTGAGCCTCTCCTGGATAGAATCCATAAGAGATCCTATAGGCCCAGGCTGTACCTGCACCAAATCGATATCTTCAGAGTACCTGACTGGCTCCAGGTGCAACTTGAAAAGCGCTGTCCCACCGCGGAAAGCCAATTTATCCTTGATAGATGAGTGATTGAATATTTCAACCAGTGCCCTGCTAATGATCAAGTCTTGTTCCACCTGGGATATTTGTGGCCAGGGAGCGTATTGCTGCCACTCATTGATATAAGCTCGAGGAATCAAATCTCAGGCTCCACACTGGTATTCACATAGAGTTGCCAGCGACTGTTCTTGCTAGACCCTTTCATGCTCATATTCGGCATTAAGGCTATCGGCACTGGATGCTTATTGCCGAGGTAATCGCCAAGCGCAGACGCCATCTCTTGCTTGCCGAGCAGATCAAACAGATATCCAAGCCTTTGCACCCAAGAGATGGGCGACAGTTTCGCAACCTCTATAAGCTTAGCAGGATCAATGTGCTCAGCAAGCTCAGCCAATACTGTAGCAACATTATCCAGTCCTCCAGAATGCCTTACGTAACCAATCAAGTCCAGAGCCGTCACTTCCGGAGTTGATATCTTCACTGTCCCAGCAGGCGTGTTCTTAATGGTAGTTGGGATCTGATTTACATTTTTCCTGTAAATAAAATTTACACGGACTTTCCCGCAAATGATAGGCCTGCGGCTCTTTGCTACAATGACCTGAAACTCCTGGGGTCGTTGGTGAGCTGCTCCATAGTACTCTGCAGCACTAAGCAGGCCGACATAATAGGTTTCTTTCAAGTAATCCATTAGCTCCGGAATGAATTGCTCGGGTGGCAGACAGCCTCGTGCTCGATGTTCTGGGGAGAGAATCAGATAAAAGCCACGGTGAGGCATAACGAGGTGACCTTTTTTCTGTAAGCGTCTAAGCGCTTCTTTAATAGCCTCAGGGGAAGAATTCGTCAGCTTCTCAATATCCTCAGAGGTGAAGGAAGATCGGCCCTTTGCAGCAAGCTCATCAATTATCTGTGTATACATATCATCTTCACCAATATCGATCGTTTGCAAAAAGTAACACTTTTTGTGGTTTTTTGCAAATAATCAAATTCCATGTTGGTTCAAGAAATGAATATAACACACTATGACAAAGACAGGGTCTTTGTTCATTTTATTACTGATGGCGGTATCTTATGATCTTCAATTATCAACTTCTGCACGACACTATCCAGGACATTCTTGTAATTGCTGTATTCGGCATTTGCCTTGTCATGCTCTTTTATATTCGTCCCAACCTTCTTTGCTGAATATAAAAAGACTATAAAGCATAAAATCATTCCAATAATTTTTACTGTAGGATCTGATGCAAAATTAGGGGAGAGTAGAAATGAGAAGGATAGTATGACTACAGAAGCAAATATAAAAATCCTAAGCCGATATCTCGATCTCTTTTCTAACAACCTGATAGTCTCCCTTTCAAGCGGTATCAGACTGTTAAATAGCTTCTGGAATTTTGCTTCACCTTCCTGAGATGCTAAGCCTTTAACAAAACCAATTAAATTTCCTTCAGAATCTTGTGAGCCTTTCAGCTCTTCAGTGATATCCTCATCAGGTCTATTATCTTTTTTCCTCAGACTGATTATTTTATCTTTCTCTTCATTTTTATTATCTGGCACAACGACTATCCCCTTAAGCAGCTATCTCGATAATCTCTTTTATGAGACCTTTTGAAGGTTGAATATTGGAAGAGATCATTTGTTTATACGCTAAAGCGATGATCCTGCTCTTCTTGTCTATTGACAGGTCAATCCGATTTTCTTCCATAACCATCTCTACGAGAGTCATTATTTCCCTCAAGAGATCTTTATTAATGGCAGAGTCATCTTTTTGATAGGTTAACCCTTGGCCTGTTAATACCCAATTGACGTTCACTTTGAATTGATTGCGGAGTTTATTCAAGTACTCTGTTGAAACAGCCCTTTCCTCTCGTTCGTATTTGCTAATCGTCTGCTCAGGGACATCAATCAATGAGGATAATTCCTTGATTGTCAGCCCTGCATCCTTTCTGACTTGCCTGATCCTTTTTGCAATAGTCATCTACTGTTCCTCAATTTTATTCATGAAAAATGAATTATGTATTGACAATAATTCTTATTGGGTTTATTTACTCCCATATGTATCTATTTAGTCCAATTCTATCATGTTTGGAGGACCATTGGAAATGCAAAAATACATGCGGCTAGATAGGTTTGTTGTTGAGGTACTGGGGGAAACCAACGACAGTCAGTCTATCAAGAAAGCCACCAGAAGAATTCACAATAAGCTGGCTTGCGGATCTATCCCGAGGAGACTGTTCAGAAAATTCGGCAAAGAGTTGTACGCTGACTTGGAAGAATTCAGTGCATATATGCAGGAGCAGTCTAAGTGAACAGCTCATCTGCTCCTTACCTCACCGATCCGGAAGCTATATCCACTCAAGTAAAACAGCTCCTTGAGGCAGAAGACAAATCGATACAGTCTCAATCACACCCTGAATTGGTCTGGTATTGCGTCAATGACTTTGTGAAGATGGATATCCCTCCAAGGGAATACCTCCTCCATCCATGGTTTCCAAGACAGGGCCTTTCCATGCTCTATGCAGCTCGTGGTGTGGGGAAAACATATCTGGCTGTCTTGGTAGCACATATCGTCGCCACTGGAGGATCACTGCTTGGCTGGTCAGCACCCAAGCCGATTCCCGTGCTGTATATTGACGGGGAACTGCCAGAAAGGGATTTCCAGGACAGAATGCTGGGTATAGGCAAAGGTCTCGGTGTTCACCCGCACAACCTCAAAATAGTCACTCCGGACCACCAGCATAATGGCATGCCGGACCTTGGAACTTATCGAGGGCAGCAGGTTGTCGACCATCTCATAGATCACCTCGATGTTGAGCTGATTATCCTCGACTCATTGTCATGCTTGGTAAGGTCTGGCCGCGAAAATGATGCTGACGGTTGGCAAGTTATTCAAGATTGGCTCCTGAGGCTCAGAAGCCGGAAAAAAAGCGTTCTCTTAATTCATCATGCCGGCAAAGACGGGTCCCAGAGAGGCACCAGCAAGAGAGAAGATATCCTCGATACTTCCATAGAGCTCAAACGCTCTTCGGATTACTCACCTGAAGACGGTGCTCAATTTGAGCTTCATTTTGCAAAGTCACGGGGATTCTACGGTCCAGGAGCCAGGCCATGCAAAATGACCATGATCGAGAAAGACGGCGTTATTACCTGGTCAGGGTCAGATCTTGACGAAGACACCTATAGCAAAGTTGTTTCACTCGCAAAAGAAGACCTCAAGCAGAATGAAATAGCGGAAATTATCGGTGTGGATCCTAGTAGAGTGTCCAGACATATCGCCAGGGCAAGGGCATGTGGAGACCTATCCCCAAAGAGGAAGTGAGGGAAAATTGCGCTGTCTGTGTTCCTCTACAAACGCAAGACGCAACTTTATTAAAAATAATGAACTATATCGTTAAGTTAAATAAAAATCAGGGCGCATTTTTTATTGAATAAAAATTGCGCTTTATTGAGGGAGATACAGTGACTCTGGTCGAACTTCTTAGAGCCTTTAATTTTGAAGTTAAAAAAGTAGCTTCTACACATGGCGGTGAATTCGCAGGCCCCTGTCCCTTTTGCGGAGGCAAGGATCGCTTTCGGGTTTGGCCGCTGCAGGGGAAATACAATGGGAAATACTGGTGCAGGAACTGCAGCAGGCACGGAGATTCGGTTCAATTCCTCAGAGAGTTCAAAGAAATGAGTTTCAATGAGGCCTTAGCTTTCCTGGGCAAGGAGGAAAACATGAATGTGATACCAATAAGCAAGGGCATTCACTTCAAACCGAGAAAGACAGTTCTACCCTCTGATGTATGGACCACTAGAGCCGCTCTCCTGATTGAGATCTCACACAAAAAGCTTCTTGATAATGAAAAGCATGTTGATTTCCTGTCCAATCGAGGCCTCACAAGAGAAACAATAATCAAGGCCAAGCTGGGATGGAACCCTGTTGATATTTATACGCTCCGTACCTCATGGGGCTTGGAGAGCAACGGCAAGAAACTGTGGATACCTTCTGGCCTTGTAATTCCATACCTCGTTGAGAAGAAACCTATCCGGATAAGAATCAGGAGATTTGATGGAGATCCCAGATATTACCTGGTTCCCGGATCTGACACCCGGGCCATGTTACTTGGTCATGGAGGTACGTTGACTATTGTTGAATCCGAGCTTGATGGCCTTCTCGTTTACCAGGAATCACAGGACATATCATCAGTCATCGCTCTCGGTTCAGCCCAGATAAGGCCAGACATTGATGCTGACGTCCTTATCAAACAAGCGAAAATCATCCTGGGGGCCTTTGACTATGATGATGCAGGCATGCAGGCAAGGCTGTGGTGGCAGGAGAAATATCCAAATTTCAGGCGCTGGCCAGTAGTCATCGGGAAAGACCCAAGTGAAGCTTACCAACGTGGAATGCCAATCAGGCCCTGGATCCAGGCAGGGATCGATGAAGCCAACAAACAAAGAGTGGCTCAAAAAAGAGGGTAAATATGCTGAGCATCACGAATATAACCGCATCCCAGGCAGTTAATTATTACAACAGCAAAGATGATTATTACGCTAAAGAGAATCCCGGCCAGTGGTACGGGGATGGAGCATTATCCCTCGGCCTTAAGGGAGATGTGGACAGAGAAGTATTTGAAAAACTTCTCTATGGCAAATCTCCGGATGGTTCAGATCTTATCCAATCTGCCCCAAATGGTGAGCATAGAGCGGGAATTGATCTTACCTTCTCAGCACCCAAATCAGTTTCCATCATGGCACTGGCTTTCAATGATAAGTATCTCGAGAAGGCCATCAATGATGCCCATAACCAAGCTGTCAAGGATACTCTCTCATTTGTCCAGCATTACATTCAGGCCAGGGAAACACACGACGGCATTACAGAGCGGACTAACACCGACAACGGCATATGGGCCCTCTTCAACCACAACCTGACGAGAGAGCTCGACCCGCAAGTACACACTCATGCAGTACTTCTCAACATGTCTCAAAGGGAAGACGGCAAATGGGTCGCCATTTCTAATGAACAGCTGTACGAAATAAAAATGCTCGCAGGCCAGTGGTACAGAAATGAGCTGGCATACCATCTCAGACAATCAGGCATCGAGATAGAATCCAATAGCAAAGGCCTTTTCGAGGCCAAGGGCATATCTGATGAGCTGATAAAGGCATTTTCTTCAAGAACAGAACAGATCGATACCAAATTTAAAGAGCTCCGGGAGAAATATCCCCGGGCTGATGAGCAAAAACTCCGCGAATGGGCCACTCTCGACAGCAGGCAATCAAAGAAGGATGTCGATATTGAATCCTTGAGAGGTGCCTGGAAGGAAAGAGTGGATGAGATAGGGCACGGCGTTACCCTCACAAACCTTCAGGAACGTAAGGAAAAACCCCTTGGAGCTCAGGTTTATGTAACCATTGCAGGAAAGGCCCTGGAAGCACAGGAAAGTGTCTTTTCAAAGGAAGATATCCTACGCCATTCTCTCAAACTCTCAGTCGGAAGACAAACCGGCTCTGCCATTGAGAATGCCTTCCATAAGCTCGTCGAGAACAATACATTCATTAAACTCCATGCTGGTAAGGAGATTTACACCACCCCTCGCATCATAGAGATGGAAAAAGACTGCGAGAGGATGGTCCTCAACGGCAAAGGCCAAGAGGATCCTATCTGTGATAGAGAACAAGCTGATAAAATCATTAGGAGATTGGAAGAGCGTTCCCGAATAGACGGCAGGCAACTCGAGGCATCTCAAAAGGCCGCTCTCAAACACATACTGACCTCTCAAGACAGGGTCATAGGTATCCAGGGGGATGCAGGTGTCGGTAAAACGTTTACCTTTGGAAAACTCAGAGAGCTTATCGAGGATAGCTACACAATCATCGGCCTTGCCCCAACAGGCAAAGCAGCAGCAGAGCTGCAGGCTGTCGGGATCAGTTCTTCAACAATAGATTCATTCCTTCTGTCTAACCCGGAAAAGCTCGGCATCGGGAATAAGACCATCTTCCTTGCAGATGAAATGTCCATGGTGGGCACGTATAAAATGCATGCCCTCCTTCAAAAGGCTGATGAGTTCGGTGCAAGGGTCGTCATGGTAGGTGACACAAAGCAGCTTCAGGCAATTGACGCCGGATGCCTCTTTTCAAAGCTTCAGGAAAGAAAAAGCCTTGAGGTAGTCAGCATGAACGATGTTGTCCGGCAGAAGAATAGTCCTGAGTACCTCGATCTTGTAAATGATGTCTCTTCGAAGCGAATAGACAGGGCTTTTGAAAAACTTGCACGAGGGAAGCTCACCGAGATCTCAGAAAGGAGCCAGAGGATAGAATTGGCAATCAGTGATTATACCAGAGGAGATCATCTCTCAAAGATATTGATCGTCGGCAGAAATTCGGATCGTAACCTGCTGAATCACCTTACCCGAGAAGAGCTGAAATCTCAGGGCAAGCTCCCGGCTCAGGAGCACGTCTTTACCGTGCGGGAATCCAAGGGACTCAATCCTATGGATAAACACTTTGCCCATTCATATAACGAGGGCGACATCATCTATGCCCAAAAAGCTGGTGTGATAGGCAAGGCAGGTACAGAGGCTACAATCACTTCTCTTGATTCCATCATGAATACCGCTGTTGTTCAAACCAAGGATGGTCAACTTCACACAATCGATCTCCTCATCGAAGGTAACAAGATCAACTCATTTGCAGAGAAGCAGCAATCTTTCGCTGAAGGCGATAAAATTGTCTTTTTGAAGAATGACCGTGCTCTCGGTGCCAACAATGGAAGTACAGGTGTGATCAAGAACGTTGATGAGCACGGCAATATAAGGACAGTTCTTGATAACGGAAAGGATCTCACCTTCAATATCGGTCACTATCCATACGTAGACCACGGCTATGCCGTAACCGATTATAAAAGCCAGGGCCAAACGGCCAGAGAAGTCATTGTTTATACCGACACAGCCCGTTCAGGCAGTACATACAACAGCTTCTATGTTGCGATTACTCGCGGCAAAGATGATGTCAGAGTCTACACTGATAACGCAGATGCCTTGAAAGAGCAGGTAAAGCAGGAACAGCAAAAAACCTCTTCTCTCGACTATAAAGAAGATCCTCTCGGCAATCAAAATCATCAGGCCAAAGAAGAAAGTCAGCAGAATCATCTCAACCAAGCCGGGAGACCTCATCATGAAATGGAAGTGAACATATGAAACCCATTGTCGAGCAACAAATGATTCCTGCGGCTCTGATAACATACACACCCAACGCAACGGTTGGTTGCATAAATTGCCATTCACAAATCAGGTCAAGTGCCCAGCAACGTTTGGGAACATCCCGATTCTTCGTGCAAGTCGATGATTCCTGTCACTCTGACGACTTTTATCCCTACTGCACAAGGCATCATGCCATTTCCAGGTGCCTTGCACTTTTGATATTCACTCCACAGCACCTTTGTGTTCGCAGTGACTGTCTCTTTCCATTGATAGAGAATAACCCGTTTCCAAAGAAATCTATCCGTTCATCACCGGTAAGGGACTCGTTGTCCAACCCTATTTCATCATTGAGAGGAGAACATCATGAGGCAAAAAAGGGTATGCATTACACTCTCGGAGCACTACGGCAAGAAACTCGATGAGATAGCAAAGGAGCTGAATCTCAACAGGACTGCAGCCTTGCGTCTGCTTATCGCTTCCTGGAGGGCAGATCAGGTCGAGGACCTGAAGCCCCAGATTAACCGGCTCACCAATTTGGCAATCATTCTTACGTCCCTGGTCTCGGGTCTCATTAAGGACCTCAAAGGCAATGAGGCATTCTATCGGCTCAAGAATGATGCTGACAAATCGCTGAAGGCTTTCAAGGAAAGCGGCAAATTTACCATGTAGGGAGTCATGAAATGAATAAAGGGAAATCTTTCGAAGGATTCGAAGTAACGATGAATGAGGTCAGGATGTCGATCAAGATGTACTCCACTATTGGTTTTGGCCTCATTCTTATAGGTGCTGCAATCATTCTCGTTCATAATACCATGGCAAATGAACTTTTATGGAAACAGTATATCTCCCTGCTTGGATATTCCATAAAAGCTCATGACAAACTTCTTTTTAACAGACTGGCAAAGCTTATCCCTTCCCTTCTAGCGATGGATAAAAGCTTTGCCATTATGGTCGGGATTGGTTTCGTTCCCTGTTTCTGGTTAGCCATCAAATTTTTTAAGTACCGAGCCATTAAGCAAAGAATGAGTGAATACATCCGTGGAGCACAGATGGTGCCGGTATCATGGGTTCAGGGAAAACTGCTCTTCAAGAGAAAGAACATCCCCATTGGTGAAGTGAAGATGCTGGTGAAGGATGAGACAGGCCACGTTTTCATCATAGGGAAAACTCGTACTGGAAAATCTGTGCTGCTCAAGAGAGTCGTCAGTCATCTCCAAACAACGGGCTGTAAAATCATTGTATATGAGAACAAAGGCGATTTCCTTCCGGCTTTTTTCCGGCCAATGATCGACAAGCTTTTCTGCCCTGTTGATGGCCGGTCATTGTTATGGTCGATCTGGAATGACATCCGAACCGTGATGGATATTGACCAAGTCATTTGCTGGGGTCTTATTCCACAGGAGCCTAATAAGGATCAGTTCTGGTCCAATGCTGCCCGTGAAGTACTTCGTGGAGGCCTCTACTTCCTCATGAGAACAACAAAAGGCAAGGTTACCAATGCTCAGATCTACTCATTCTTTACATCCGGAGCGAGTAACATTGCTTCATGCATCAAGCAGGTACCTGAAGGGCAAACCGGCTATGAGATGATATCCGATCCCGAGTCCAAGCAAACTCAGGGTGTTCTTTCCACACTCCTCAACTACATCAGCTGCCTTCGATATATCAAAGATCAGGATGGCGACTTCTCTATCAGGGATTGGATTCGCCAGGAAGGCCCTGGAACACTTTTCCTCATGAATGTTTCAGCTACAAAGGATGTCCTCAAACCTCTCCTTACCCTCATGCTCGAAATAGCATCCCAGGAGCTTCTCTCGATGCCTGAAGACCTAAAGAGAAGGCGATATATCATTCTTGATGAATTTGGAACGCTTCACCCCATGAATTCCATTATCGAGCTCCTGACCCGGGGTGGTGGCATGGGCGCAAGTGTATGGGTTGGAACCCAGGATGTCGGCCAGATAGACCAACGGTATGGCAACAATCTCAGAAAGACCATAATCAATTCCTGCGGGACGAAGCTCATTCTCAGTGTCGATGAGTCTGACACCAAAGAGTATCTCTCAAACCTCATTAGCGACATAGAAATATCAGAAGTTAATGACACAAACTCAATGGGAATCAACTCATTCCGTGATGGCAAGAGCATTACCAGGTCAACACGAGTAAAACGGCTTGTCCTTCCTTCTGAGCTTGACAGCCTGAAGGTACTGACAGCCATTCTGAAGCTCCCCGCATTCCCTTACACCAAGATTAAAATCCCGATCATGAAGTACTCAATCAAGAATGAACAGCTTGTGATGCGGGAAGAGTTGTTGTTGGAGAACCTAATCAAGGGTGATCCTGCTCTAACTCCATCAATCCCTGATAATGGCCAGAGTATGCCTGTTGAAATGAGCATACTACCGTTGAGTAAGAATCACGATGGAACAACATCGGAAGTAAGTCATGAAATAGACATCGATTAAATGGGGTGATAAAACATGTCTTCATCTCTGGATATAACAATGACTGTTATTTCAGCAAAGGATATCGCCAATCGCCTTAAAGTGTCTCTTGGCTGGGTATATGCTCATGCTCCAGAACTTGGTGCTTCAAGAATCGGTGGGAAGTGGATCTTCACAGAGGAGGGACTCATAAATGCCTACAAAACGGGGAGAGAACTGGCAAGGTCGAGTACGGATCAACAGAAATACATACACAAAGGACGGTTTCGAAACAAAGAGAGAAGCCCAAGACTGGGAAAGAAAGAAGAGGAAAGAAGTTCTATCCTTCAGAGAGCACGGAGTATTGGACTTATTGACTCTGACTACTGAGTATTGCACGTATGCAAAAAAATATACGAACAATACCTATAGGGAAAAGCATTCCCTCTGCAAAAAGCTTTTAGCTCGATGGGGCAAAGATATTACTGTCGAGGAACTGTCTGAGAACCCCAAGATGATCCTTGATTATCTCACTGACCGGATGATGGAGGAATTTGCCAATCCAAAAATAGAAAATCCCAGGCAGAAGCCCAATGCAGCGAATCGTGACAGGAAGAACCTTCTGGCAATGTGGAATTATGGTGTCCAGTTCTTCCCGAAGTCTATGAAGCATCTTGATAATCCCATTATTAATGTCCCCAAATTCTCTCACAAAAGAAAGCCCCAGTATGTACCCCCAAGGGCTGATGTCCTAAAGCTCAAGGCAGTGTGTACATTTGAGGAATGGGTATACCTTGCGACCATGGCAATGACCGGAGGAAGGAGGTCTGAGATTAATCATTGCACTGTAGCAGATCTGGACTTGCCCAATAAAAAAATAAAACTGTGGAACAGAAAAGGCAGAGACGGTTCGATCAGAGAGAGATGGGTGGACATCTCGGATGAACTTTGTGAATTACTGAAACGCTGGCTCAAGATCAGGCCAATCAAGGACACCGAGTATCTCTTCTATGTCTTAGATGAACGATCCATCCACTATGGAAAACCTTTTACAACAAGGCGGAGATTCCTTAGAGGACTCTGTAAAAGAGCTGGCATAAGAGAGATGGGATACCATGCAATTAGAAGACATGTCGCATCCTACCTGGCTGACCGAAACGTTCCCACCAAGTATATACAGGAAGTACTCGGCCATGCATCCATGACAACCACTGAAAAGTACATTTACCGAATCAGGAATGCTCAGAGAGAGTATGCAAACCTCCTGCAGACTGGTGAGGAATTTGATAAAGCTCAGAATGATTCGTTAGCTGAAAAGTAAGGGAGGATGCGGAGTTACGGGTTACTGTTGCCAAGTAGGTTTGGCAAAAGGAGTGAATATTTCCTGTAAAATGTCTTCTGCAGAGGCGCTCTTCTCATAAGAAGATATAATAATCTTAGCGACATGGGTTAAAAGAGTTTTTTGATCAAACTTCCTGAGCCTCCTTCCATCAAGTATACTTTCCAGATATACAGGCTTGTGATTCTTCCCCTCGACTGTTTCCTTTAAATCAGTGTACCTTTTCTTCATATCTTCCGGCACACCATTCATAGCAACTTTTTCAATCTGCAAAAGAACCTTCAGTGCTTGTTCTTTAGCAAGTTCGTAATGCTCTTCATTCAGATAGGTTATATGATTTGCGAACAATTGCCCAATTTTTTGAAGTACACTTTCAACTCGTACAACTGCTATGCGATGGTTTGATGACTTCCGGCACAAATAACTAAGGTGTCTACCAAGCAATGAGGCTTGTTCTAAAAAACGCTCGAAATCAGCAGTTTGTTCAAATCCATCCCGACGTGCATTAGGCTTAAGCCTATTATTCAAAACATGAATCTCGCCAATCTGCCAACTGGCAAAACGCCGTTCAGTAAAGTGATCATCTAAGAAATGCTCATCACCAATTTCGATATTCCCTTGGCGAACCCTAATTCCTCTACTGTTTAAATTGTTAGGGAGTGAAGCAATAAAATTTGTTTTAGCATACCACCCCACCGCTATAGGATTATTGTCAAAGTCATTGAAAGTAAATAACTCAACATCATTTATCGTTTCATTAATATTAGTGGATATCTTTAAAGTGTCTGTATAAGGCCTTTTTACTTGATAGCCATTTACTGTAATATTGTAGCATCTATACTCGAGTGACGCCGAAAGATGTTCTACAAGAAGTGGAGTAAACCGAAATTTATCATTGTCATAGGCAACTGGAGCAACCTGTGCCAGATAATCACAGACTGTTTTAACATTCATAAGGACGTCTGTATGAAAACGCTGCACATTCTTCATAATGACTCTAAAAAAACGTGCTGGGTCACTAATTTCTGCAGGGCGTAAGCTCGACCTCGAAACATTTTCAACTGTCTCATGAAGGCTTACATATCGATCTGTCTCTTTAACGATTTTCTCAAAGAATCTCTTATCCCAAGTAATTACCGCAACTGGCTCAACTTCAGATGATCTTGTTTCAAAAATCAGTTCATCACAATAGGCCAATCCTCCAAGCCTGCCAATGCCCCTAAACCCTCTTTGACTAGTGCCTTCCTTTGGACTACAGCCAAGGCTTCTTAAAACGATGTGAGCATTTTCATTAGAAAGACCAAGACCGTTATCTTGTATAGTTATTGTTCGGTATTGACCTTGTAATTGGATAGAGATCTCCGATTCTTCAAGTGAAAGAAAACCTTGTGATACACCCAGGTCAATAGAATCAACAGCATTCTGGATATATTCCCTAAATATCATTAATGGATTGTCATACATACCAGACGTTATGACATCGAATAACTGCCGACCAATAATCGGTTGATCCTCTATTTTATATACCATTTCAGCCAGCCCCTTACTTCTTCATTCTTACAGTGGGATAATGCCTTTTTAACAGCTTCTTTTGTGCATGGCGCCACTGCATTGTGAAATTCTTTGAAAGTTTCATCTTGCCGCTTGAGCAGTCGCAAGATGAATTCCCTGAATCGCTCGACATCACCTGTTCCACTCTGACGTGGAGGTTCCTCTGGATAAACCGTCTTTTCGTATTTATTTCTATTCCTCAATAATTCTTCCGGCATATAAAGATTAGCGATAAACTCATTATAATCACGACCTATTGCCCGCATGGCATATGATACTTTCGGTGGTATCGCTCCGTGATTCGCGCCCTTCATGACTTCAATATTCCGTGTAAATCGCTTCACCCAAATAGCCTCTTCAAGATAGTCATATTTGTCTTGAGGAGTTGGTTGCGTATAGTCTCGTATTCTGTTTTGTTTAAGAGGACTATTGTCTTTGATTGGTGCGAATCTCATTGGATAACTATATATGCCCCCTCTATTGGCCTTATTCTTACTGTTCACCCACTCTTTATTTATCTTTATGTTAATCATCAAACGTTCGTATAGGTCTCTAGGTGTATCTTTCTCGTTATAGAGCATGTAATTCGAAATCTCGGTAAATCCATTTTCCAAAGATAGCTTGATGGCTTTCTCATATTTTGATCTATAACTGAGTCTATCAAAGGCTATCCTCATAGGACGTATATTAAGTTGACTAATCAACTTAATGTTTTCTTCATTAATTTGTGCTGCTTCCAGGCCCTGATTGAAATCAATAACTCGTGCTCTCTTGATTACAGTGTCAGTAAATTCTCCCCGTCCATAGCCAAGCTCCAGCAAATCATCTACGATTTGCTTAAGATCTTTAGAAGCGAGCACATTATTATCCATTAATTTAAGTCTCGGCTTGTCCCCATACTGCTGTCGCATTTCGCGGATCATTGGTTTTATATCAATATATTCTATAAACCTTGGCTCGATACCTGGAACGCCACACCATGGGCACTGATTTTTACAGCCCCGGGTTGTATATCCATAGAACGTGTCGTTTATTGAATAGATACGATTATCTAGAATTGAGTAATCAGGGGGAAGGAGGTCGATATCCTCGTTACCATTTAGGCCAATCTGCTCAGGAGAATTAAGGATCCCTGTAATGGGTTGAATACCTGTCTCCTCAAATATCTCATCTGGAATGATCGAGGCCATAATTCCGCCAACGAATATCTTATGGACCGATCCGCCAACAGCTTTCTTGTAAAAATTTATTGTCTTAACGACGTTGTCCCAATCAAATGTAAAGAGAGTGGTGATATAGATACGGTCCCAGAGAGTATTAACAGAGAAAAGATCAGGATATTCATTAAATGCCGATTTGTCGCACCCGATGACGAATTGAACTTCATCACCACGTCTTTTATGAAAAGTGGCAAGCTTCATCAATCCTAACGGTGGGTACCAAAGCGTCTCTTCATCTCTCTTTTTTTTATCAGGCGCTGCAACCTTTCGAATAAAACTTGAAGACCCATGGCGGTAGTCTGGTTCGACAAGAAGGACCTTCACAGCCTTGCCCCTTTTTTCAAAGCCTGGTAAACATCCTGGACACCTTTCCTCCCTCCCACATATGCAAATCTTCCCTGAGATGACCAATCAAATTTTGCTTTAAGTGGAGAAAGTTTTTCCACGAAGTAATCGACTGTAAAACTTGCTTTGGGGTTGGCTTTGACAATATCTCCAAGGAGCTGCATGAGGCCGTATAGACCGACTCCTTTAGTGATGAGGTTATTTCTATGCTCTTCCCATTCATCGGGAAATGTCAGCTGGACAGCCTTCCAATAATTAAGAACGATCAGATACTTATCATCCAAGGACATATCAGGGCATGCTCTAGTTTGGGTTAGAAAAGCATGGACAGTTCTTTGCATCATTCGGAATGATGTGCGACGCTTTAGACCAGAGGTGGTTTCTCCACCATAGCGGATAAGACGATACCATGGAGAGAATGGATCTTCGTTAAGACGGCGAGATATATAAAGATGGGGAGCTTCGGTTGCAAGGTCATTAAGAAGTTTACTCTCATGATAATCAGTAAGCGATGACGAAAGTCCTTTTGCCTTGCTATTGATGATATTAAAAATTGCCATCTCTTGGCGGAGGTCAAGGCCAATATACACCATAAAAGCAAGCGGGGTTTTTATCTTCTCAAGCTCACCAAGCCGGTGCTGACAGTCAACCTGGGCAAGACACTTCGTCCCTTCTTTGAGTATTAGGGTTGCATAGTTATGAGGGCCGGTTTGAATTCTCCATTTGTTTGAAAATTCTTTACGGAGGTTAAAAGTTAAAGGAGGTGTTGAGCTTCCTTGCCTTAGAATATAATTCTTGAAATCAAGGCTATGAGCCTTGTTATATGGGCGCTGGTAACCTTCACCAGTATCTTCATTGAGCACATCAGCAAAAGACAAGGCATAGAGCGTACTTGCTGGGGCAAATCCTAATAAGACTTCAAGAGACCCTGCACTCCCAATAACACCATGGATTGCAATATCTGCATTGCATTTCTTCATATTGTAGAATATTACTGCAATTTTCTGTATTTGTCACTAATTATTATTTGCAGGCTTATAGAAAGAGAGGCTTTGACCTAGATAATCTCATCCTTGGAGCTGTTGCCTATTCCATCTTTTTCAACAGCTGATCAACTGCTTTGTGAATCTTCAACAAAGCGAATTTGCATTTTTTCTGTTGGTTTTCTGGCATATATAAAAGCTCATCTTTTGTGTCTGGATCTAAAATCATCTTTTTAAAGTTCTCTATTTTTTTAAGTACTTGGTTATTAGCACCACGCTCAATAGCTGATTCGTAACATTCATCAAGTGTTTCTTTCTTTTCCATGAATTTCCTAAGAGTCTTTCCACCAATAGCTACAATCTTTACCACCTTGTCGCGGACATCAACTGCTTTAGAAATTTCACCTGAACGGATTTTGGAAACTATAATTTTATCTAGTTCCGGATGTTCTTCTCGTTGTTTTTGGACCTTTCTAGGTTTTAAGTATTCTTCATAATAACTCCACCGGTCGGGGTCTTCTTCATGATTATCAACCATGAATTGGTAAATGCTCACGAGATGATTAATCGTTTTGACGGATATACCCATCTCTCTACCAATTTTGTCTACAGCAACACCATGCAGTTTGCTTCTACGCCATAGATATCCTGCTTGCTCAAAAGGTGCCCAAGCTTTTTGACCAATTATATGGTATTGTCCGAGAAGAGCAAAAACCAGGTCATCCTGAATATCATTAGGCAATAAAGTGCATTTCACTTGTCCCCATTGAATAGCATCAATTTGAGCCAGTATTCTATATGCTGCCAGCCTGCTATTCCCTTCAAGGACTACATTGTCACCACCACGGACAATCAATGGATTAATTAATCCACCATGAGCTTTGATTGATTGGACTAACTTATTAACATGATCAAGTTTTTTTAGACGATTCTCGATTTCCTGCTGGCTCATAGACTCGGTGCTTCCATGAACAAAAGAATAGATTCGGGGGTTTTCGGGGTAAAACTTCAAATCGGCCTGGGGCATTCGACATGTTCGAACAGGCACCTCTTGTCCGAGAAGCGTAACTGTATGCTTTTCTGCAAACTTGTTTGTCATGGATGCACCTCCATCAAACTATTTATCTATCCCTAAAATGTTGCTAATTATTGCCCCGAAATCGTATGATATTTGACTTTGATAGAATTCAAGTGAAATGTCACCTTGGGCAAGTTGGGCAGCGAGCTGTTTACTCCTGAGTAGGATATCGACCCATTCGTCGATCGAGTCATTCATTATCAAATTGTAAATATAACATGTCTTCTTTTGAGATATTCTATGGATCCTATCTTGGGATTGAAGATAATCATCTAAGCTGAAAGTCCTGTCGTAAAAAATTACATGATTAGATACAGTTAAGGTCAGTCCTTCTTTGGCTGCTTGCGGTGTTGCCACTAATATATGAGTGGAAGGATCATTGATAAATTGATCTATTGATCTGTTTCTCTTTTCGATATCAAGTTTCCCATGAACTTTACAGCTTCCAAATGAGTGCAAGTGGTTTGTAAGCCAATCAACATTTTCTGTGAAGGAACTCCATATAATGCACTTCTCTCCTTTATTACAGACATCGGATATAATGTCTTCAAGTACATCCAGCTTACCAGGAGTTGAGTGATAATTCTCATCGATCAGATGAGGGTTTGAAGCTATCTGAACAAGTCTAAGAAGCCTTTTTAAGACTGGCTCAGCATCATCTTCTTTGGGAATACCTTCCTGAATAACAACAGCACGCATTTCCTCTTTAACTAAACGGTAAAGATTGTATTGATGCTTCTCCCAATCCGCTTGTACCGTTATAATCACTTTTTGTGGCAACTCGATAATACCACTATTCTTTGTTTCTCGTACGGAAAAATTCGAAATTCGATGGAATATGGATCCGATTGTGTCCTCGAATTCATCTCTTCTTTCTTGATTCTGAGCCAGATCATTAGATAGGTCAGCATCGTGTTTGAACTTATTGAAGTCATTGCCTAGACTTTTACCTTGGTCTAAAAACCAGATCTGAGCCCAAATATCATAGGGACGATTAGCTACTGGCGTACCAGTCATGATTATACTGATGAGCGACAATCAAACTTCCCGACGAGCGACAATTAGAATTCCCGTTTAGGAAAGGGGATAGATTATTGTGATGCTGATGGATTGGAGGCGTCACGATGGTCACAGACAAGCAAGTCAGGAGGTTCATGCAATTGTTGGAGAGTGGAGAGAAGAAGGGTATTGCCGCCATGAAGGCGGGGATGGACGAGAAGACAGCCCGGAAATACGCAAAGGCGGGCAAATTGCCCAAGGATCTGAAGAGCGAACACACCTGGCGAACTCGGAAGGATCCCTTTGAAGGGGTGTTCTCAGATGTTGAGGAAAAGCTGAAGATATTTCCCGGCATAGAGGCGTTGACGTTATTTGAGTGGCTGAAGCGGGAGTATCCGGGGCGATTTTCCGATGGCCAGCTCAGGACACTGCAGCGGCGTGTCAAGGGATGGAAGGCGCTCTATGGTCCTGGCAAAGAGGTCTTTTTCCCTCAAGAGCACTGGCCTGGAGAGCTTTCGGCATCGGATTTCACCCACATGGGTAGCCTTGGGGTGACGATAGCCGGGCAGCCATTTGATCACCTGCTGTATCATTTTGTCCTGACCTATTCGAACTGGGAGACCGGGAGTGTTTGTTTCTCCGAGAGCTACGAGAGCTTGAGCTCGGGGCTGCAGGATGCGCTGTGGAAGTTGGGAGGGGTGCCCCGGAAGCATCGTACAGACAGTCTGTCTGCGGCGGTAAACAACCTGAATGACAAAGAGGAGTTTACCCGCCGTTATTCTGGTCTGTTGAGACATTACGGTGTGGAAGGATCGAAGACACAAGCTGGCAAGGGCAATGAGAATGGCGATATCGAGCAGAGGCACTACCGAGTGAAAGAGGCCATTGATCAGGCTTTGATGCTGCGTGGCAGCAGGGATTTCAAGGATCGTGCTGACTATGAGCGGTTTTTGGAGTGGGCCCTTGGGCAGCTCAACGCAGGCAGGAAGGAGCGTTTCAGGGAAGAACTGCAGGTTCTGAGAAGGCTGCCGGACAGGAGATTGGAAGACTGCCGGAGGATCCAGGCAAGGGTTAATCCAAGCAGCACGATCAGGGTACAGAAGAATGTGTATTCGGTGCATAGCCGACTGATCGGGGAAAAGGTCGAGGTTCGCTTATACGCCGAGCATCTTGAGGTGTGGTACGCCCAGAGGTGCCTGGAGAGGATTCCCCGTCTCAGGGGTGAGGGCAAACACCGTGTGAATTACCGGCACATCATTGATTGGCTGGTAAGGAAGCCGGGAGCCTTTGCGAATTATCGATACCGCAGTGATCTCTTTCCCACGAGTCGATTCAGGATAGTCTACGACATACTCAAAGATGATCGGCCGGCGAAGGCGGATAAAGAGTATCTGAAGATTCTTCACCTGGCGGCCAGGGAGAATGAACATGGGGTGGATGTGATTCTGGGCGAGCTTATCGGCAAGAATGAATCCATCAGTTCAGATCTGGTAGAGCAGATGCTTTATGAGGGGCAACACGACCAAGAGATTCACGATCCCCATATAGAGGCGATTGATCTTCATGATTATGACGCTCTGTATGAGAACCTGCAGGTGGTAGGGCTATGAGTGCTTCCACACTCGAGAGGCAAATAGGATTGTATGCAAAAGAGCTTCGCCTGCCGGCGGTGAGGGAGAGCTACGCAGATCTGGCTCACCAGGCCCAGGCGGAGGGTATATCCTATCCCGAATATCTCTTGGAGCTGTTGCGCTTGGAGAGTGATCACAGGCGTCAGAATCGTACCCAGCGATGGTTGCGAGAATCCCGCTTGCCGTTGGAGAAGAACCTTGAAGCCTTTGATCTATCACGCGTGCCCACCAAGGTAATGCACCAGGTCAGGGCTCTTCAGGATGGGAGCTTTCTGGGTCGCAGGGAAAACGTTTTAGCCTTTGGTAATCCGGGCAGTGGCAAGACGCATCTGCTGTGTGCCCTTGGGCAGGAACTGATTCTGCAGGGATATAAGGTGTATTTTACCAAGTGCTCTTCGTTGGTCGAGGAACTGCTCCGGGAGAAGAAGGGGTTGAAGCTTGACCGGAAGCTCAAGAAACTGTCCAGGTACGATGCCTTGATCATTGATGATATCGGATACGTACATCACGATCGAGACGAGATAGAGGTCCTTTTTACCCTTCTGGCCCAGCGATACGAACGGGGCAGCGTGATGATCAGCAGCAATCTTGCGTTCTCAAAATGGGAGAGCATCTTTAAAGATCCCATGACCACGGCAGCGGCTATTGATCGCCTGGTCCACCACAGTATCATCCTTGAGATGAACTGTGAAAGCTACCGGATGGAACAGGCCCGGCGGCGCAGCGCCGCCCCCTAGGGGGCGGAAGGGGTAGAGAACCTATCGCGTAATACATGAGAAAAGATCATGGGGAAAAACGGGAAAAATAATTGTCGCCAAAGAGGATTTCTAATTGACGCCAATCATTATACGTTTCTTAAAGAGAGTAGCTAGTTCGAAGAACGACTTAGTTAATGTCGAATCAGGATTTTTTATCTTTGCGGATTCATCCACAATAACCGCAACATCTCTGGCTTTGAGAAACAGCTTAAACCGATCAAGCTCACTAATTATAACCTCGAAATGAGCAATCATAAGACGGGCTGGAGCGTTGAAAGCATAATAGTTAGCTTTGCGGTTTTGAGTAATTATCCTTGGTTTTATGAAAGTATGAGCAGCTAGTTCTCGCTCCCAATTCTTTATCAGTCCTTTTTTAACGATAAACAAAACGGTATCAATCTCCCTCTTCTCAAGCCAATAAAGCATAAGGTCAATTGCAATTTTTGATTTACCTAGTCCTTGCTCATGAAAGATCGCTGCATAATCAAGCTCTCGGACAGCCTGAACAGCCTCGGTTTGATATGAGAATGCCTGATGCTTCGCATCAAGCCGTGGTTCTTTTTTTAGGATGATTTTAGTCATTCCTGCATCAGTCTCCTTGGTTTGACTAGCCTGGAAGGCCTTCTAACACTATGGCTGTAACCATTGACGTATTGGTCTCTTTTTGAAGTCGCTTAAGGAGAATCTTTGCATATCTTGTCATTAACCAAGGGACAGCAAAAACAAAAACGGCGTTTTCATGAACTGAACAGTAACGAAGAAATGCTTTTATTTGTTCTTCAGAGTGCGGCCTCTCAACATCACGAGTAGTTTTGGCCTCACCAATGATAGTTCTGTTGTGTGGTGCACTCGATGTGAATGCATCAGGGACATATCCATTTATCTTGGGTGGTTTACTAAAGACATCTGATTCTGGATGGTCAATCAACAGATAACCTTTATCCCCATTCAGATAGGTTCTTGCTATCCAATGAACTAGTTCTTCGACGAGTTGGATATGATTGATGGATTCTCCCATTATTATTCCACATCATAACCAATATCCTGACAGAGGTCGCGCAAAGCATCCCTAGCGTCGAACACAACGGATATCTCAGGACTTTCTTTCCGGCTTCGCAGCTTTTGAAGATCACCATACTGAATTGCACTTATGCGCTTGCACAGTTCTCGTGCAAGTTGCTCCAATGTAGCATCTTGCAAAGCAGATTCAGGGGTAGGAACATCTAATACCTTAATAGCTTCTTGTGCTCCTGATTTAAGAAAAATGGCCTTAGCTTTATCATTCTGGAGTATTTGGGGTAGCTTTCGGACAGTAGCTAAAGGAGATATTTTTTGAGTATGGACCCATTCTGAGAAATCGGTCTTGGTAAATTTGGCCTTAAGAAGCGCTTCGGTAACCCGAGGACGTTGAACCTCTACAAATGCACTGAATCGGGATGGATCAAAATCTTGGTCGCTACCCAATATTGGTCTGTAGTATTCTTCCATATCATTGTAAGCTTCAATGTAATTCTGGACTTCACGCTTGTCACCGCCACAAAAGTCAACCAATTGAGAAAATGTAAGATGTTCATTATTACGAAGCAGATTTAGATACTTCGCTTTAGAATACGGATCCCACTCTCTGGTTCCAACAAGGTGGGCCTGTAATCGAATTGCATCAATGGTTTCCAGAGGTAATTGATCATACACCATTGAAGGAATACTATTCCATGGTCCTTTGGGATCACTTGCTCTCAACTCCCTATAAATATGCGTCCTGGTATTCCCCTCAATGACGATGAGTTTACCATCTGCTTCTCTATTTACGATTATCGGATGGATAATGCCTTTATTGGTCTGAATAGATTGTTTTAGACTCTGGTAGCTTGGTCCTCCGACATCATCTTGACCTCCTCCTGAACGTAAAGCTAGCTCTATCTGCTCAGGACTGGGGGCTCCTTCATATATCTCAAGCCATTTTGCAATACGAGGATTCTTAAGATCTAATACGATGCTGTCGACAGGTAATAGCTCGAACATAGCAGTCGGCTGTTTCGTCATATGCCCCTCCAAGAAATTGCCTATTAATAATCAAGAGCAAAAAATGCAGTCAATTTTCTATGTCATTTATATCATAGCATCATTTGAGTCAATTTGTGAAAAGGAAAAATTCTCGCATTAAGGCCTTATTATTTCGGTACTGTCAGAGAACACTACAAGATTAAAGATATTTAATCAGATACCATTCAGCCTGGCAATTCTAAGGAATGGCTAGGTAAACAATTTTTTTAGTCTTATTAAACGACCGTTTGATGAGACTCTAAAGAAGGGTTTCCTGGCGACCATGTTTCCAATACTACCTTGTATTGATTTCTCATCTCATTAATCATTGTATCATCTTCTCATATTGTGCTAATATTAATAAGATAATAGGCAGGGTGATATGAAAGGCAGACTGATAGGGTACGCAAGAGTATCAACCAACGACCAGGAACTGCATCTGCAGATCGATGCCTTGAAGAAAGCAGGATGTAAAGACAGTCTGGTATTCACTGACAGAGCAAGCGGTGCAAAGTCAGACAGGCCCGGATTGGAGACATGCCTCAAGGAACTCAAAGTTGGTGATGTTCTTCTGGTATGGAGGTTAGACAGACTCGGCAGGTCGATGTCCCATCTGGTAGCTCTAGTGGAGCAGCTGCAACAGAAAGGCATCGGTTTCAGATCACTCTGTGATGGAGCGATTGATACGACTACGGCTTCAGGAGAGCTGATCTTCAATATTTTCTCATCACTCGCTCAATTCGAACGAAGGCTGATTCAAGAGCGCACCCGGGCAGGGTTATCCGCTGCAAGAGCTCGAGGCCGCAAGGGTGGAAGGAAGCCCATTCAAATTGATAATCCGAAGGTTAAGATGGCTAAGAAGATGAGCCAAGATAAGAGCATGAGCATCGATGACATTTGCTCGACTCTGAGGATTTCGAGGGCAACCTACTATCGATATGTCACTTTAACAAAAGGGTAGTTCTCCTACCAAGAAGGAAAGATAGCGACTCCGCAGACCTCTCTATTCTATACATCCGAGTGCAATGATGAGATGAGATATCATGATGATACGTTTAAAACTATGCAACTTATGCTAACCTCACGCAATCGTTCATTTCAAAGGCCCATCCAAACTTTTGCTACCGTGTCATGATCAAGAGTCCGAGTTTTCTTCCAAAAAGTAAAGCTATGACATGGATATCATAAGATAAGGGAATTCAATATATTACAGGTATAAGTAAATACATCTTCATCCATCATTGTCAGCTATGGAGTACCCCAAGATCGCCAAAAGCTAATTCTTCATAATGTCGAGATAATGATTGGGATATTCCGTTTGTACTGCTATCATGTGTGGAGACCGGGTGTATGCTGAATCCGTGCATCGGAAGGCTGGGGAAGCATCACCACCCGATGGGGATGACGGATAATCCATGGCTGAGAAATACAAGAAGGATATCCAGTATGCCAAGTTCAGTGCCTACGGCTTTCTGAAGAACCTGAAGCTCTTCGAGCCGTTCCTGGTTCTGTTCCTTCTGGACAAAGGGCTAAGCTTCACCCTGATCGGCATGCTCTACGCCTACCGGGAGATCATGTCGAGCCTCCTGGAAGTGCCCACTGGAGTCATCGCTGATGCTGTCGGACGCAGGCGAACCATGGTTCAATCGTTTCTTTCCTACATCGTGTCCTTTCTGATTTTCTACTTTGCCTCGTCCTACTGGGCCCTGATGATCGGCATGACATGCTTCGCCTTCGGCGAGGCCTTCAGGGGAGGCACGCACAAGGCTATGATTTTTGAATACCTCAAGATGAACGGCTGGCAGGACCAGAAGGTGGACTACTACGGGCATACCCGTGCCTGGTCCCAGCGCGGCTCTGCGATATCGTCCCTGATCGCGGCAGCCATCGTCTTTGTGAGCGGCCGCTATGACATCGTCTTTCTCGTGTCCACCCTGCCTTATGTCCTGAACCTGCTCCTCATGCTCTCCTACCCCGAAGAGCTTGACCAGGAGATAAACAAAAGCGGCAATATCAGGGACAGCTTCAACTCGGTATGGAAGAGCCTGGTGATCACCTTCAGGGGGCAGGGAGCCCTGCGGGCTACCACGAACGTATGCATCTACGACGGGTTTTACAACGCGGTCAAAGATTTTCTGCAACCCATAGTGAAGACGCTGGCCCTTACCATGCCCCTTTTGCTCATGCTCCAAGCAAAACAGCGCTCGGCTGTGCTGGTAGGCATTGTCTACTTTTTCATCTATCTGATGACATCATGGGCCAGCCGGCATTCAGGCACATTCGCATCCCGCTTCAAAATGCTCACCACGCCCCTGAATCTCACAATGCTTGTAGGCTTTGGCCTCGGCATCCTCTGCGGACTTTTCTATTATTTGCACTACAGCTTTGCTGCAGTCGTTTTTTTCACAATCATTTTTGTCATTCAGAACCTGAGATCGCCCATGAGCGTCACGTACGTGAGCGATACGGTTCCCTGCGAGGTTCTGGCCACTTCCCTGTCTGTGCGGTCGTTGATAACGGCCTTCTACACCGCCATCATGGCCTTTGTAATCGGTCTCATGGCAGATAATCTCGGTCTGGGACAAGCGCTGATGATCCTCTCCCTTGGGTTAACCGTGCTTTCTCCATTGTATCTGGTCAGCATCACAAATCGTACCCTTGAATGCGAGGATGCATCTATTCCCCCGCGCGATCTGAAAAGAATCCAAGAATGATAACGTGAGGCAATCCGGAATTTCAGAACTAACGATATCCTTTGACTATCATAATAAGAATAAAGATTACGAAAAGTTATAGTATCTATAAGAGATTGGAGCTCTTGCTGGATTGCACATCTCTGTAATAACTATATACTTTTAAAAGTACAGGAAGGCTATGATCTTCAGAATATATCAGAAGAAGCATCACATTGATCTTTTCAGGGCCTTTTTAGCAGTTGGATAAACAAGTTTAGCATGCTTCGGTCTAACAACCGTTTTCCAAATTATTCTCTTCTTGCCGACTACTGAAAATGTTGACTCCAGTGTTGACACTTTATTTTTCAGGGCATGAAATAGACAGAAGATGTCAATATATTTGCAATAACCTTTTATAGCTATCCCTGCATAACGGCTTGTTTTCTAGCCAAGAGCGTCAATATATTTGCCTTATCATTTGCCTCTCACGCCGGAGACAGGGGTTCGACTCCCCTTGGGACTACCAAGGTTTACAGGCTTCTAAAAAATCCTTGGGGTACTGTTTGGGGTACTCCAGGTTTTTTATGCCAAAACTTTCTCTGCAGTACCTACCTTTGAAGCATGTAAATGAATTGCCCCGCTGCAAGCTGCGAGGTATCAAAAGGAGAAGCAAGGAGCGTAGCAAACTGCTAGGAATTAACCCGGCTGAGATTAAACCAAAGACTATCAACGCACTCGGAGGTTGAGAAATTTGAACCTCCGACTTTTTTGGTTTAATGCATGCTTACGGGGATACCGCTACCAGCTCGCTACTCCTGGACACATTCCTTAACCTGGGAAATCCCATTCTCTTGAGTATTTTTCGATTGAGTTAATTTGATATTTATGCATAGTATGTCGATAATATATCGACATAGCGTGCACAAAATGATAAGAAAAAAGAGGTCCAAAACCTTGGAGGTAGTAAGCTCCTCCAGCCGATTTGGTTTGCAAGGATGAGGGGCTTAAGTGCCGTCAGCGATCGAACAGATCAGGAAGACTGTCAATAGGGAGGAGTTTGACTATCAGGTGCTCACTTCCAGCCTGAAGGGATACTCTTATCCCAGGGACAAGATCACCAATCTCCTGAGAGAGGGACAGATCATACGGGTCAAGAAAGGCCTGTACATCTTCGGCCCCGACTATAGGAGGAGACCATACTCACGGGAAATCCTGGCTAACCTGATCTATGGCCCTTCTTACATCTCCCTCGAATATGCCCTGGCCTACCATGGTCTCATTCCCGAACGTGTCGAAGCCCTCACGTCAGTTACAACAGGGAGAACAAGGACATTCACTACTCCGGTTGGAGTTTTCACGTATCACATGATCCCTCTTCCAGCGTTCCAGGTAGGCATGACAAGAGTCGAATTGGATGATGGAGGGGCCTTCCTCATTGCCACACCTGAGAAGGCCCTTTTAGATAAGATATTCGTTGATCGTACATCCGAGATAAGAACCCTCAAGGGACTGGAGGCATACCTGTTTGAGGATCTCCGCATCGACCAGGATCTCTTCAGCAAGCTCGACAAGAGTGCGATCTTCGATTACGTAAATCATTATTCATCAGCCAAGCTGCAGCTCTTGAGCGGCCTTCTCAGAAAGCATCAAAGACAAGAGAGTGAGGAAGGCCATGCATAAAGCAGTAATCCAGATGCTACAGAAATATCCATTAAGTAGACTCGAAGACTATAACAAGGCTCTGCGGGAGATCATCCAGGAGATCGCCCTGCTCGGCCTGTGGAGAGGCAAATTCTTCGAAAAGGCTGCGTTCTACGGAGGAACGGCACTGAGGATTCTCTACGGTCTCGACAGGTTCTCAGAGGACTTGGACTTCACCCTGCTCCAACCTATGGGTGATTTCGATCTTGGCTCCTTCGGTTCATCCCTTGAGAAGGAACTCCTGGGATTCGGGTTTGAGATGCATCTGGAGCAGAAGAACAGGGCTGTTCAGAGTCCTGTGCAATCAGCATTCCTGAAGGCGGACACCTTCAGTCAGATGCTCGTCATCGAGATCGGGGAAGAGATCCTCAGGCAAGTCCCCAAGGGGCAGATGATCAAGATCAAGCTGGAGGTAGATACGAACCCTCCCCCGGACTTCTCCACAGAGATGAAGTATCTGCTGGCTCCCATCCCATTCCCGGTGAGAGTGCTTACCTTGCCAGATCTGTTCGCAGGTAAGATGCACGCTGTGCTGTACAGGAGATGGAAGACACGGGTGAAGGGTAGAGACTGGTACGACCTAGTGTGGTACGTATCCCACCACCCTGAACTGCATCTCGGTCACCTTGAACAGAGGATGAGACAGACCGGTGACTGGAACAGCACTGAGGAACTGACTGTAGAAACGTTCTTCGAGGCTCTTCATGCAGCCATAGATTCTCTCGATATCGATAAGGCACGTGAAGAGGTATCACCATTCATCAAGGACCCGGAGGTGCTGTCGATATGGTCCAGGGAATTTTTCCATGATATCGTATCCAGGATAAACCTGGTGTGATCCAGGATGGCAGAGGCGGGGATTTGAACACGTTGTCTTTCTTGGATTTATACGCCTTCCCAGGTGTTCTTCTGCACTTTTACGGCACATGATATTCCTGGGAAGTGCTAAGAGTGATTAATTTCTTTAGTTAAATCTAACAGGTTCAGGTCCGCGTCTTTTCTGGCGTACGACAACCGTTCCGGCAAGTTTGTCATGCCACCCCTGCTTCTTTCTATCGAAAGCAACCCAGAGAATGCCTAAGCAGAGAGGAAACATTGAAATGAGATAAGCTAGATAGCGGCCAATACATTGCCCAGTGCTGGGCGCCATCCCTGAGGATGCATCAACCATTTTGGCAGAGATAGCCATCTTCCCTGGTGTGGCCTGCTTGGTAATCCAGAACACGATAATAGCTACAGCGGGCAGAACCCATGTTATAAGAAAATCAGCAGGACCTGCGATAAGACCAGTTTCTTCCATTAAAAGGTAATCCCAGCCATATATTGATATGAGAATAGGAAGTGTAATTAACATTATCAGTATAGAGTCAATCAATGTGGCACCTACTCGAACCCAGAAGCCAGCATACTCCAATTCTCCTTCGTACATAATTAAACCTCCTTCATTTGAATGCTAATTGTTAGTATATCGGAATTTTAAAATATAAATTGATTATTGAACACATAGGATTTGAATCCGTGAATCGTGGCTCTGTGCACAGCTTAACAGACAGGGCACAAATAATCCGCGAATGTTACGGTGTTGGAGATTTGAACACTGGATCCTTGAGGCCCTGCCTTGATTCCCAGACGGCACACGGCACCTATACGGCACTTTATCTCGATTAAAGTCCAGAATCAGACTTAACCTAATTTAGCCCATGAATGCACTGGGCCGGAGAAGGAATATCTTGTATAGAGATCTGCCAGGAGAGTTTTGTGATGAAAGGTCACGCTTATGGGCGTTAAAAACAAATCCCTCCCAGGTCTGGCGGGATCAGGGAGGGCAGTGAGACATGAAACATTATCCAGATGTTCCTATAACGTGGATGAACATCGTGGTCAATCTCGTAAAGACCTTCCTGACGAACACAACTCCGCTGATATGTGTAGTATAGTAGCTAAGACTCGATCTGACAGTTGGTCCCCTTTCTGAAGTTCTGTCTGGTCAGATCTGAGCTGTCAGATGGTCATCAGTAAGAATACCATGGACATGCCCCTCATCCATATACCCGATACATTTTTCTTTTGCCATGGGAAGGTTGTCATTGAATATATCCATGGGCGTTCTCCCCTGACAGCGCTTTCCCTGATGAGTCCTCTGGTTGTTGTACTTATAGAGCCATAGATCGAGGTCTCGAAAGAGAGCTTGCGCAGTTTCGTCATCTTCAGTTTGACCCGGCTAGCCCTCATGTCAAAATTCTGCTCGTAATGATCCGCTGGGGTGTCCTGCCTGCCTTCGCTTCGCTCATAGCGGCCGGCCCCAACTAGCCGTTCAGCCTTAAGCATCTAAAAGCCCGTTGAGCATCTCCTCTACCATCCCCCGAACCATCTCATCCAAATGATCCCTGATCTGCTCCTCATTGATCTGAATGATTTTCCCTTGACTTGCTTTCCCCTCGCTCGTACCATCCCTCTTACTCATCTAAGGTCCTCCTTCGGTTTGATGTTTTTCCCAAAACCTTTCTCTCCGAAGGGAAGACCTTTTTCAATTACTTCCCAGAATGTGCGAAAAATATTTTACGTTATCGCCACTGGCCGGGGTAACGGGCACTGCATTGTTTTCTTCAGCTGAACCTGCATGAAAAACTTCTTGCCCAAGGAGTATATCGATCCCGCTTGAGCCTGCCCGGAGCAAGGCGGCCGGCCGCGCGTCATGCTCTGTCTTTGCGGAGCTCCTGCGTTACCGCCATTGCCAGGTCTTCGATAAGATACGGCTTCTTGATGTATCTGCCGGCACCGAGGCTCTGGGCCTGTTTCACTCGATCGGTCTCCGAGTATCCGCTCGCGATGATCACCTTCTGGCCGGGGTGCAGCTCCAGGATACGCTCATAGGTTTCAAGCCCATCGATGCCCTGTTCCATGATCATATCCAGGAGGATGAGATCAGCCGAATGACCTTTCATATACTCGATCGCGCTTTCCCCGCTCGATACGGTGTCGACCCGGTATCCCAGCATCATGAGAATTTCTGCGGCGATCTCACGCTGCTCCTTGCTGTCGTCCACCACGAGGATATGCTCGCCCTTTCCCTGATAATCCTTCATGAGCTGCTTTGCCTTGGCTTCGGTGATCTGTTCGCTGGTGGCGGGGAAGTTGAGGGTGAAGGTGGTCTTCCCCTCTCTGCTCGTCACTGCAACACTGCCATCGTGGTCCTGCACAGCGCCCCACACCACGGCAAGACCGAGACCCGTACCGCTGTACCCCATCTTCTTCTTGGTGTAAAACGGCTCGAAAATTCTCGGGATGTCTTCAGCGGGTATCCCCTTGCCGGTATCGGTAACGCTCAGGCTCACCCACCGCCCCTCCTCCTTTATATTCCCTTCGCATTCTCCAAGGTCACGGTGTTGGAGATTGCAGGTCTCTATCGTGATGGTGCCCCCTTTGGGCATAGCCTCAGCCGCGTTGGAAATGAGGTTCATGATGGCCTTGGAAAGATGCGCGGGCGACCCGATGATATTCATCAGAGAGTCATCGTGCCTGAAATCGACTCGCACATTCGGGTGCAGTGACTGTAGGCGGCCGAACTCGGACGATTCGAGATACTCCCTGATAAGGCCGTTGAGATTCACGACCTGCTTTACCGCAACCCCTCTCCTTGCAAGGGTGAGGAGATCCTGGACCACAGCTGCCGCCTTTTGCCCCGATTTCTGGATCTTCTCAAGCGGCCCCCGCAATGGATCGTCCTTATCGATTTTCATCAGAAGCATTTCGGGGTAGCTCACTATGCCTGAGAGGATGTTGTTGAGATCGTGCGCCACCCCCCCGGCAAGGGTGCCGAGCGCCTCCATCTTCTGGGCGTTCTTGAGCCTCTCTTCGAGCAGCCGCGTCTGCTCTTGAGCCTTCTTTCTTTCAGATACGTCCTGCAATATTCCCTTGAACCCCGCCGGACGTCCCTGCGGGTCTCGCATCAAGAGGATCGAAGACTCCACCTGCACCTTGCTTCCGTCTTTTCTGGTGAAATCCCACCCAAACCCCTTCATCGGCTCTCCGGATGTGAACACATGCCTGAAGGCCTCAAATACCCTGCGGGCGTTCTCTTCATCCATGCAGTTCTTGTAGCTCATTCCTGTCATTTCTTCCCGGCTGAAGCCGGTAATCCGGCACATGGAATCGTTCATGAAGGTGTATCTGCCCTTGAGATCGGTCTCGTAGTAGCCTTCCTCAATGCCCTCCAGAATATTGCGGTATTTTGATTCGCTCTCTTTCAGCGCCTGCTCTGTGGCCACCCGTTCCGTGACATCGCGGACAATGCCCCGAAAGCCTCTGCACTTGCCGCTTCTGGTCATAATGCAGGAGATTGATGCCTCGAAGGAGATCTTCCGTCCCTTCCTGGTGATAAACTCCCATTCAGTCCACATCATGTCACGGCCGGTAGAATAGACTGTGTGAAACACGTCATAGACCTTCTTCGCCGTTTCTTCATCGATGAATGTTTTATAATTCTTCCCTATGAGTTCGTCCTTGGGGATATCGAAAATCCTGCAGAAAGAATCGTTGAAAAAGGTGATGTCGCCTGCGGTATCTACCTCGTAATAACCGTGCTCGATGCTTTCGAGAATGGTGCGATACTTCTCTTCGCTCATCCGCAAGGCCCGCTCGTAGATAATCCGATCGGTGATGTCCCGGGCAGAGCCGCGGACTCCGATCGGGCCGTTCTTATCTGAAACGAGCGAGTTTCTATACTCCATGACCGATTCGCGGCCCGCGAAATTGATGATGGTGAAGAGCCCTTCGTCCCTGCCGTTCTTCTTTATCCGCTCGAGATACTCGTCGAAACCCGCCCGATACGCCTCGGGCATAAACTCTCTGATATTGACCGTCTCGATCTCAGGGTTTCCGCCTACGAGCTGCTGCCTGACAGCGGGGTTGCACTGCTTCAGATCGAAATTCCCGTCGAGGTCGTGGAAGAACAGAAGATCGGTGACATTGTCAAAGATGTCACGATATCTCTGCTCGATCTCCTTCATCTCCTTCCGTGCCAGATATCGCTCGGTAATATCCCGTCCCATCCCCCGGACGCCTATTGCCTTGCCGTTGCCGTCAAAGACCATTGCATTCTTGTATTCGATGAACTTCTCACTCCCATCCGGGCAGGATACCCTCATGAGCCCTTCACTCTTCCGGTCCCTCATGATCGTCTCGATATAGCCGGAAACGAGGTGCTTCATATCTTCGGACAACAGGTCTTCTATACGGAAATTCTCGGGCAGGGGTTGGTTCTCCGGATATCCGAGCATCCTCCGAAAGGCTGCATTCGTTTCAAGGAACCTTCCCTCAAGATCGTGAAAATACCAGGCATCCATCACGCCATCGAAAACATCGCGATGGATATCTTTGTTCACACTGCCGCCCCCCCGCCGAGGATCGGCAGGGCGCAGGCCGGGCTTGCCGGCAGACAAGGTACCCGTTCTGGTTCTTGTTTTTTTCTTCTTCACATCCGGCTTGACAGGCTTTTGCTTATTCTCCCGCCCCTTTTTCATACATGTATATTCCCATATGAGTCATAGCAGCTATTTCGGTTAGATATTCCGGCAATATTAATCCTCCCACTGTATCCTCGCCGTCTTGAACACGTACAAGCCGATGCATGAGCATAGATCCGGCATTGCCCTCCACACCACGGGCAGGTCTAAATATTCCCGGAACAGGAAAAATGAACCACCCCATATCAGACAGGGCATCATGCGCCAAAGAGGAGATCATCTGTAAAAAAACTATGGTCATCCCTCAATTGATGCATATTTGAAAGACCGGATCTTTATGATATAGGGGAGGCGGCTGATTCGCTTCATACTATCCAGGACCGGAGAAAAACATGGAAGATGCTTCAGGCAGCAGAAAGAACACCCCGCAGAATATTCAGAGCGATACCGGGGCCGACGGCTCGTCCGCCAGATCCACGGATTTCATCCGCGCCATCATCAACGAGGACCTGAAGTCCGGCAGGTTCGATCACAGGGTCCACACCCGGTTCCCACCCGAGCCGAACGGGTATCTCCACATCGGCCACGCCAAATCCATCTGCCTCAACTTCAACATCGCGGCAGACTATAACGGGCTGTGCAATCTGAGGATGGACGACACCAACCCGGCCAAGGAAGATGCGGAGTACGTCGAGTCCATCATGCAGGACGTCAGGTGGCTCGGCTATGACTGGGACGACCGGATGTACTACGCCTCGGATTATTTCGACCGTCTCTATGAATACGCTGTGGAGCTCATCCGCAGGGGCAAGGCCTACGTGTGCGACCAGAGCCCGGAAGAGATGAGGCAATTCCGGGGCACCCTCACCGAGCCCGGCAGGGAAAGCCCCTGGCGCAACCGCAGCATCGAAGAAAATCTCGATCTCTTCGCCCGGATGAAAGCAGGCGAGTTTGCCGACGGCGAGAAGACGCTGCGCGCAAAGATCGATATGGCGTCGCCAAACCTCAACATGCGCGATCCGGTCATCTACCGCATCCTGCGCGCCCCGCATCACCGGACCGGCGAGAAATGGTGCATCTACCCCATGTACGACTTCACCCACTGCCTCTCCGACTCCATCGAGCGCATCACCCACTCCATCTGCACACTGGAGTTCGAAGATCACCGGCCCCTCTACGACTGGTTCCTTGACGCGCTCGAGGTCTACCACCCCAGGCAGGTCGAGTTCGCCCGGCTCAACCTCACCTACACGGTCATGAGCAAGCGCATGCTCCTCATGCTGGTCCGGCAGAAGCTCGTGAGCGGCTGGGACGACCCGCGGATGCCCACCATCTCGGGCATGCGGCGGCGGGGGTACACGCCCGAGTCGATCCGAAACTTCTGCGAACGCATCGGGGTCGCCAAGAACGACAGCATGGTGGATGTGGGCCTGCTCGAGTTCTGTGTCCGCGAAGACCTGAACCGAAAGGCCCCCCGGAGGATGGCGGTCCTCAATCCCTTAAAGATCGTGATCGAGAACTATCCTGAAAAAAGCACCGAGGAGTTCGAGATCCCCAACCATCCGGACGATCCGTCCATGGGCAGCCGGAAGGTCCCCTTCTCCCGCACCGTGTACATCGAGCGCGATGACTTCATGGAAGACCCTCCAGCCAAGTTCTTCCGCCTGGCGCCGGGCAGGGAGGTGCGGCTCAGAGGGGCATACTTCATCACCTGCACACGCGTGGTCAAAAACGAAAAGACCGGTGAGATCACCGAACTCGTCTGCACCTACGACCCCGCCACCCGGGGCGGCGACGCGCCGGACGGTCGCAAGGTAAAGGGAACGCTGCACTGGGTTTCCGCCGATCATTCCTTCGAGGCATCCGTGCGTCTGTACGACCGGCTCTTCACGGTCCCCGATCCTTCGGGCGACAGCGAAGGCCGGGACTTCACAGAATTTCTCAACCCGGCGTCCCTGGTGGTCCTGCAGTCGTGCCGGCTTGAGCCTTCGCTGAAAGACTCGCGCCCCGGCGAGATCTTCCAGTTCGAGCGCCAGGGCTACTTCTGCGTGGATACGAAAGATTCGGCAGAGGGGGCGCCGATGTTCAACCGGACAGTCACCCTGCGCGACTCCTGGGCCAAGCTCGAAAAGGACGGCAACACGGAAAAGGCCCAAGCGCCCGCGACGAGACCTGCCCCGAAGAAAGAGGACAGCCCCCGGATCACCCTTGACGATTTTACCAGGGTCGATCTCAGGGTGGGGCTGGTCCGGGAAGTGAGTCTGGTGGAAGGCTCGTCCAAGCTGCTCAAACTCATGGTCGACGTGGGTGAAGACCGCCTGCGGCAGATCTTTGCAGGGGTCCGCTCCGCCTACCAGGAGCCCGACGACCTGCTGGGGAAAAAGGTCGTGGTAGTCGCCAACCTCAAAGAGCGCGACATGCGCTTTGGCAGGTCCGAGGGCATGATCCTGGCCGCCGGCGAGGGCAGCCGCATGGGCGTGGTCACCCTCGACGGCGACCCGAAGCCGGGAGACAGAATCACTTAGACGAACAGAGCCCTTCGGCCCGGCCCCTTTTTTCAAGAGATGCGGAGTATTCTCCGCAGAGGGAGGCTTATGCAAGAGGAACTCATCCGGGCCGTTGCACAGGAATACGTGGACCGGCTCGTACCCCTGGCCCATCTGGTAGGAGCCATTGCCGAAACCGTCGAGAGCGGCCGGGACGTGTCCCAGACCGAGATACGGGATATCCTCGACGAGGCGGGGAATCCGAATTGCACGGTGTTCCCGGTCCACTGTCTCATCTCATCTTTGAAGCCCTATGACGCGGGCTCCATCACCCCCCCGGATGTGAAATTCTTTCACCAGCTCGTCTCAGGTGACTTCATTCCATCCATGCACCGAAGCGTGGCCCGGGCGGTAGACGGTATCGTCAGCGCATTCGCTGCCTCCCCCGCCTCCCCTGAGGCGAGGAAACAAGCGCTGAAGAATGCCTCGGAGACGATCTGCATGGAGCTCTCGCGCCTCAAGGATCTCTGCCAGGGCACGCTCCCTCACCCCGACCTGGCAGGTCTGTGGGAATCGTTCTCCTGCGACGAAAGCCTTCCAGTCATACACATGGACTGATCGTTCACATTTATACGCGACCCTTGTTGTGCAAGCTTAACCTGATGCAGCCATAAGAAAGAGGCACGGCTCCAGGGCGCTCATCCGCTTTTTTTAAGGGCAATATCCACCCTGTTGATGAACCGCCTCAATTTTCACATGAAAATATCCGATTCTTCCCACATCCGACACTCTCGTGAGTGTATGGCGTGAACATGTATGCTGATTCGGCAGGGCAACCGGAGACAGGAGGATATGAGCCACTCGAAGGAAAACACACAGGGATCGGAGCACACCGGAGACAGGAGCGGCCTTGCCGTGGCCCATGCCGTGCTGGGCAAATCCCCTGTGCCGCTCGATAGGCTCATCGACTTTCTTCCCGACCCCACCTTCGCCATCGACACCAATGGGACCGTGATTCTCTGGAATAAGGCCCTCGAGGATATCTGGGGGGTGCGGTCTCAAGACATGCTGGGCAAGGGGAACTATGAATTCGCCATTCCCTTTTACGGTTACAGGCGGCCCGTCCTGGCGAACATGGTCCTCGGAGACGGAATGGACATGGATCGGAATTACTCGTTGCTCACACGCAGGGGGGACTCCATCCTTGCCGAAGGATATCTGCAGACACCCCAGGGAGTAATCTATGCCATGGCAAAGGCGGGCCCCATCTACAATTCCACGGGGACTGTCATCGGAGCAATAGAGACGATCCGGGACATCACCGAGAGGGTGGACACAGGAAACGAAATCCGCAGCCGGGAGGCACAGTACCGGGACATCTTCGAAAACGTGTCTGACCTGCTGTATGTCCATGACCTCGATGGCAGGATCATCGAATCGAACCTCCCATTCAAGAAGGAATTCGGATATAGCCGTGACGACCTGAAAAACATCACCATCCAGGACCTCCTTCCCCCGCAGGTCAGAGAAGGATACCGGGATTTCATCCATCGGTTGCTTGCCTCGGGCACAGCCGAGGGCATGACGCGTATCCTGACAAAAACCGGGGAAGAGCGCGTCGTCGAATACCGAGACTCACTCGTCCGCGGCGAGCTCGGCAGGCCTGTAGCTATCCGTGGTTCCGCGCGGGATATCACGGAGCGCATGCAGGCAATCAAGGCCTTGCGCAGGAGCGAGGAGCGGTTTCGCGCCATGGCCGAGGCGAGCCCGGTGGTCTTCTGGATGACCTCGCTCGACTCTCTTCAGAAAGTGATCTACGCAAGCCCGGCCTTCGAGAGAATCTTCGGCCGCACATGCGAGGAGCTCCTGCTCAATCCCCGCATCTGGTTCGAGTGCATCCACCCTCAGGATGCAGCCCAGGTCAGGTCCCTCATCCAGAAAAAGGCTGAAAAGCCGCTCGACTTCGAGTTCCGGATCGTCCGCCCCGACGATTCTGTCCGCTGGATCAGGGCCAGGGTTGCGCCCATTCCCGACCACACGGGGAAAACTGCCCTGCTCTCTGGAATCGCCGAGGACATCACCGAACACAAGCATGCAGAGCAGGAGAAAAAGATCTATGAAGATCGCCTCGCCAGGGCGCTGAGGCTTGAGGCTATCGGGACCCTTGCCGGAGGGATTGCCCATGATTTCAACAATATACTCGCCGCCATCATCGGCTACACCGAGCTGGCCATGGAAGATGTCCCGCCGGGCAACCCAGCAGTCCAAAGTTTGCATGAGGTGCTCAAGGCAGGGGAGAGGGCAAAAGACCTGGTCAGCCAGATCCTCACCTTCAGCAGG
>Ga0208824_1000261_pt1 | contig 59911 bp, 106 predicted proteins | sample AD_JPNTR3_MetaG_FD_184447 | JGI IMG/M metagenome (GOLD analysis project Ga0208824, IMG submission 184447) | Active sludge microbial communities of municipal wastewater-treating anaerobic digesters from Japan - AD_JPNTR3_MetaG (SPAdes) (version 2) | ecosystem: Engineered > Bioreactor > Anaerobic...
GCAAATGTAAGAGAGACGAGGGGCTAGGCAGAAAGAGGAAGATCAAGCATGGTTAGAACGCGAAAAGGCCCGGTTGGGAGAAGCGGAATTGAGCCGCTTGCACAATCAGGCCCTTTCACGTTGCGGACTAGCATATCAGCTGGCCCGCAGCGAGGAGGTTAGGGGTGCAATTCTCGAAGGCGAACTTAACGCTATGCTTCTGGAGCAAAGGGATAGTGATATATAATAATGCTTGCGTCTCGCATAAACATGCATCGTATTATGCAACGTATTCGGTCGCCGTTCAGACTCGTGGCATCAAGCAGGGGTTTCTCCAGCATAGCAATGTCGCGTAATAGCCATTATGTTAACTTCAGTTCCTTCAGCCGAATTTCTAGAGCAGTTTTGGATACAGCTAATGTATTGGCTATTTCTGCTACAGTGAGGTTGTCTTGCATCATCTTAGTTACGATATCTTTTGGCATGAGTAGTGCAGCTGCGAACTTGCTGGCTTGGCGTTCAGGAGCGGGGGAACCCGGCTTGTAGCTTAGTTTGGCTTCTGCGTGCGGTAGATCGTTCAGGTAGTGGTAGAATTCATGCGCTATAGTAAATCGTTGCCTCTTCCATGAATGCCGCTTGTTCACCACGATCACCGGGCACGGTTTACACCCTGTGGGTTGCACCCATTTGAATGCCCCTGCCAATCGTCCATCCCGAAAGGGGATGGAGTACACCCAAACCCCTTCTTGTCTCACAATGGTCATGATATCCACTGGAGGCCCAGTAGCACGAGGATAGTCATGCAGAATCATTGAAGCCAAATAGTCCATTACATCCTCCTAATGTTGCTGCATACGCTTCCAGATGTCGAATTCGACCCACGAGAATGCGCGAAGCAGTTCTTCCTTCGCGTTAGGGGTCAACCTCTCGATGTTAGCAATACGGCAAGCAATTTCATCATCTATTGGACTATCGTTCGGCGTTCGTTTATCCGTTAAGCCCAACAGATAATCAGTAGAACAGCCATAGAATTGCGCGAACTTAATCAACACATCAGGTGGCGGGGCATTGATTCCTCGCTCATATTGACTAATGGTTGCCGATTGTACGCCAATCCGCTCGGCTAAAAATGTCTGCTTGATTCCCCTGCGATGTCTCTCCCGTCGCAACCGTTCGCCGATGATTTCCTTCATGTTCTCAACCTCCCAACGGTATTGTAGCATGATTCGCTTGCTGTGTAAAACAACTTTTGGGTTGAGCGAATGAAAGCCAAACGAGCAAGCAACGAGAACCAAACGAGAATCAAGTGAGCATCGAACGAGCGAAGGTCAAAGAAGGTCAGTTTAGCCATCGAGCCTGCTAGAACGCTTGCGAAAGGGTATGCCATAGGGTATGGGGATGCCATCCCCAAAGGGTATGGCAATACAGAATAAAGAATAAAGAAGAAGAATAAGAATAGTACTATTGTTCATCGAGGACAACTTGACACCATGCATCATCCCGCCAAAAACCAACACCCTCACCACCAAATGCCCATGGTATGCTGAGTTTCAGGCAAGTTAATGAGAAATTTGATTTTGGGGCTTGACTTATACTTTGAATCATGTTAGTCTTGAATTGCCCGGAGGTGATTCGATGAAATGTGGCAGTAAAATGCGGCTTGCGAGACAAGTCAGAGGATTCACGCTTGAAGAAGCTGCCGAATTAATCAACATCCACTTCACCACACTCGCCAAACTAGAACTCGATCAAATCACACCTAGTGTGCCTATGCTGATGGATGTTGCAAAAGCGTACGACGTACCCCCGGCATCATTACTACCCGATGAGGAGGATTAACATGAATGTCTCAAGAGATATGTTGGCATTCCAACTCAATTGCCTTGATAGTGCGTTGGCTATGGTGTACAAGCATTGCCCTGATGCTCATGTGATTTCGGTAGACGCACACTACAAACATGGCCCCACGATCCACATTTTTGATGGGGTATCTCATGTGCAACAGTTAGCACTCGTGACAAGCACCGAACCGACTATTCGCCCTTGCAAAAACACAGAATGCATCGAGCTTGATGTGATGGGGTGTAAGGTATTCGCACTCTACGATAGGGAGGCTTCATAAATGGAAATTAAGGCACGACGGTTGGACGATACGGTAATGTATCAGTTCGGTAAAGCAATGGTGGCCTTAGATCGTGACCAAAACCTGCATTTACTAGACCTAGTGCGATTGGCCGAAGCGGATTTTGCGAAGGAGGATGAATATGCACTCGATACACATCACAACGAACGGACTGCGTAAAGAGGTTGGCATCGCCTATACATTACGTCAAGCAGAACACATAGCACACAATTACCTGCGTGGCGGTGCCCCAGTGGTCGAGATTTACAAAGAGCGTTACGACTCCATGCCTGAGCTTGTGAGCGTGATGTCACTCCCCCGCGCGTGTGTGCGAGGCTGTAGATCAATATCCGAGAGATAGACGAACAAGCAGTCACTCCCCCGCGCGCGTGTGCGAGGCTGTATGGCCTAATGGTGACCAGCCTAAGCCCTGAGAGGGCTACGTTATCCGAGTCACGATACCCTGGGGTGCTTCTCCAGCTCCAGGCTCTATCGTCCAGCATTAAACATGTGGATGGGGTAAGCAAGTGTGCTGGATGTAAAAAGCCCGGATAACATTGGCGAGGAGAGACGGTCGAAAGACCGCGTTACTAGTCCCTTACGGGACTCCGAAAGGAGAATAACAATGGTATTCGTTACGAATACCTTGAAAGGGGCCAAAGCAATGCGTCTCGTTAGCATCGTAGTGATGATCGCAGCATGGGGGTGGGTAGTGTTTAACGTGGTTGCATTAATAGAGAATGTTAATGACCTGCGAAAGGCCGTACAAGTCCTCAGCAGTGAGACATACAGGCAACAGTTATTGCGCGATAATGACGGGTTGTACTATGAATTGCTCGCTGCCCGACTACGGGAACAGAGTGCCAGAAAGGCGTATGAGGAGGTTGCTAGAGGTGAGTCTGCACGAACACTTGATGTCAACGTATGAGGAGGAGGCTCAAAAGGAACGGTTCCAAATCACCGACGACAGTCAGGCAAACTGGGCAATGCGGTGCATAGGGGATGCACGTAAGGATTTCAACAATGCCCAAGAGATGTACGACAAGGAGAAGGCCAGACTCGATGACTGGTTGGACAAGCAACGTGAGTATATGGAGAACCGAGAAGCGTATTTCACAGGACTCCTAACCGAGTATTACATGGGGAGGTATCAGGAGGAGGGGAGACAGACATTCGCGTTGCCAACAGGGAAGTTCTCGATCAGAAAACAACAGCCTCTTTACGAGAGGGACGAAAAGGCTCTGTTGGAGTGGGCTAAAGAGAACGGTCAAACCGACATCATTGAAGTCAAGGAAAGTTTGGCGTGGAGCGATCTCAAGAAGAAAACCATAGCCATGGGCAATCAGTTGGTCTTGAAAGATACCGGAGAAGTTGTGCCGCATGTTACGGTCATCGAACGAGGCTTGCAATGTCAAGCATACCCGGAGGTGTAGTCATGGAACTCACACAAGATTTCAAAGATAAGTTTGTCGTTACCCTCCAAGGTAAGGAGTTTATACTTTACGGTGGGGTTCTACACCTTGCAAAGTCCAGGGGCTTGAAGCGCATTGAAACAAACGTCATCCAGATTCCCAGCCAAGAAAACAGCATGTATGCAGTCGTCGAAGCTACGGTGGAAACAGATGATGGGGTGTTTTCAGAAGTAGGCGACGCATCACCTGAAAGCGTCAACCGCATGATTAAGCCCCACCTGTTGAGAATGGCAGCTACTAGGGCTAAGGCACGGGCCATGAGGGACGCGGTGGGCATTGACATGGTGGCAGTCGAGGAATTAGGGGATACCCCATCGGACAGCCTGGACAGCTATAGACCCGATGCAATACCCCCTAGTGGCGAGTACATTTTAGACTTTGGCAAGTACAAAGGCAAGACCATACCAGAAGTTTTGGAGGCTGATCCTGGCTATGTGCAGTGGCTGGCCGAGAATGCGAAAGACCAACGAACACGCAAATCGGCAATGGAAGTGCTCACAGCCCCTGTAGAATCCGAAGGTGATTTCGACCTCCTGCCAGAGATGACATACATCGACTTCGGAAAATACAAAGGCACTACTCTTGGCGAGATTGAAGCGAAAGATTCCGGCTATGTGGATTGGTTGGCGAATAACGCCAAGAACAATGAAGTAAGGATTGCCGCTCAGGCCATCGTAGCATCGCGTACACGGGGAGATAACATCGTAGACAATACTTTACCCTTGGACATGCCCGAAAACGTCACACAGGCGCAACTGAAGCGTCTGTACGCGATTGCAAGCACCAACAAGGTAAGCGATGCAGAAGTCAAGGGATACATCGAGAAAAAACATGGATGTTCGTCAACAAAAGAACTTTCTCGTCAGCAATATGAAGATGTCGTAGACTGGGTAGAACAACAGGGATTCAAAGGCACCGATGATGCATGGGAGCATCGGTGGGATGGACTGTTGGAACAGGCAGAAACATTCGCGGACGTAGCGGGAGACGAACCGTTTTAACTGCTCACAGAGGGCAATTCAGGGAAGTTCCTAGTTGCGAGGCTTGATGGGGTGGGTTATCGCCTGCCCCGGACAAGCCGAAATCAGGAGGATGAAATATGAACATAGTTTGTTTGATTGGACGCTTGGGGGGAGACCCCGAACTCAGGTATACCCAGGATGGTAAGGGTGTCGCAAGATTCGACCTTGCGGTAGATAGGTATGGCTCTGATGACCCGGATTGGTTTAGCGTAACCTCCTTTGGGAGAACAGCTGAGAACGTAGCGGAACATATGGCGAAGGGCTGCAAGGTTGGCGTAACAGGCAGGTTGCAACAGGATAAGTGGGAGGACAAGAACACAGGTGAAAAGCGTAGCCGGGTAATTGTAATCGCGAATCAGATTGACTTTCTGACTTGGCCTGAAGGAGCGTAAAACGGCTAAAATGTGCGAACCTCAGTTTTGGGAGGGTTGGCAATGAGAGCAAGCTGTGATCCAGCATTCTGCCACTTCATTGATGCGGGTGGAGATTGCGAAGATTGTTGGTATGAACGGACTAAAGCAAGGATTGCACGTGAAAAGGCTACATGCTTAACGGAAGAGTTGGTCAGGCTGCGCCGGGCCTGCGAAGGAGGCATAGTTATGAAAAGCCTAGATGAACGTATGCGGGCGGTTGGCGGGGGCTTGTGGTGCCCGTACACGGATTCCGACTTAGTCGAGGATAGTTGCATAGCTGAGTTCTGTGTTCATTATAACCCCGACACCCACGAGTGTGTGCATGTCGAAGCAGCTATGGCACAGGTGCGAGCTGCGGAGGCACTAACAGGGTTATATAGCCTGCTGAAGCAAAAGGAGGCAGGGCATGAGTGTTATTGAGCAACTAAGGCATTTAGACGGCAAAGCGTTACGTAAGCAAAGCGATGCCTATGACCTTGTGCTGGACTGGTTATCCCGAGGCAAGCAGATAACTGTATTTTATGAGGCAGGCCCTGGCGGTTATTCCAAGTACACGGTTATTAGGATGGTTGAGCTAGACGGCAACGTGGAACATGCTGCCTACTTCAAGCTGTGGGAAGAAATGCCTGATACGCCTACATCCCAAGACACCATGTTTGGGTTGTATGAGGTGCAGCCTGTTACAAGGATGGTTATCAAGTGGGAATCGGTTGATGATGATCGTTACTCGGTGGGAGGTGGTGGGGAGTGAGTAGAGACGGCTATTTGCCTCCCGGCGTGGAGACGTGGATGATTCCTGGCAATCGTCCAGAGGACGAAGAGTGGGAAGAGTTGCTTGAGGCGATAGCAGAGGATGCTGAGAATCTTGTGGCCAATGCCAAGAACAGGTTGAATGATTCACGCTATTTCGACGACTATGTGGCACCAGACTTAATCCAAGAAGCGTTGTCTTGGTATGGGATAGAAATTCCACAAAGCTCATGGGGGTGTAAATGTAATGAGGCAGGCTGACATGTCAGATCTTTTGTGTCGCATGGAACAGGCGCTGCGTGAAGCTGAATATGAAACAGATCTTGCGCAATCACTGCTGACATCAATTAGGGCGCACATACAGGAACGAGGAGATATCGTGCAAGCTGCTAGGTGGTTGCTAGAAGGTGAACGGGTTAACTATGCAAACACATGTGGGCACCTATATCTCGACCGAGCGAACCCCGGCGATGACCCAACCGTGTTTTTGTATATCCCCGGGGATGGGGTTAATCCCAAAATAAGAACCCCATGGAATCCATCTCCAGCGGAACTGCTATATACCAATTATGTGAGGTGTGAATGATGTCGGACATGTTGAAGCGATACACAATTGGTATGGTCGGAAACCAAGAAGATTGGTTTGATAATATTCCGTTCATTCGCTTTGACCCCGATTGGGATGTGCAAGTCATACCGCCTTTTTCGGGAGCCACGGCGAGATTTCGGGTAAAGCAGGGTGACCACATTGTATCCGTATACTTAGATTGCTATCAGCAATTGGGGTATTGGGATGGCCCTTATTGGGAGGTTTATCCCGTAGACGGTGACACATGGCGAGTAGGTATAGATGATGTTGACGGGCTTTTGGATGCTATTAGAATGGGGCTGAAACAGGATGGATAACAATGTTGAGATCGCGACAAGCATTAGCCCAGAAGAGCAAGAATGGGAAAGCATCATGAACGATATGGCGGCGTGGTGGATGGTTGCAATATCTGCATCTATCAAAAGCCTGGACGAATCGACACATTTTGATTCCGATGACTTACCGGACTTGATCGAAGACATGTTGGATGCTTTGGGGGTGAGGAGATGATGTTGGGGACGATGATTCCGGAAGAGAAAGAATGGGGGCAGCTTGTGGATAAGTTGTGGGATGAAGCGCAGTGTTTTCTAGCTGGCGCAATGTACCACTTGAGCAAGTCCACGCACTTTGACATGAGTGACTTGCCAGACTTGCTGGAGGATGTGTTGCGAATAGAGGATTACGGATGTTGAGGGACAGAAACAGTGGACGCGCGAATTTAGCGGAACGAAACAACAAGGCACTAGACCTGTATCGAGAGCCTTTGCATTGCCCTATACGCGATAATACCTGTCGTGGTGATGTATGTGTGTTTTATCACATTGATGAATGCTTAATCGTTGAATTCTTGAGAGGTGATCGGCATGGACGAACTACGAGAACTATACGAGAAGTACAAGACTGAATGGGAAGTGTTTGACGAGCTAGAAGAATCAGACTTAATCGACGCTTGCATCTATCGTCTCACAGCAATGGAGGCGCAAATTAGGGCGATACGGAGTGCTCGGTGATTATAGTATCATTGGGGTGGTCAACTCTGGAGGCCCTATGGGATATGTAATGTTACGAAACACCCGCCTGAGTCTTGTTATCAAAATGGCTAAAAGTATTACAGATTTCATCTTGCGGTCACTCGAAGCGAGGACAATTGAACAAGTGGCGGCAATAAGGAGGTGGTATGATGTGTAATCATGTTAACCAAGTATTACACGGGAACAGTTTAGAGGTTTTAAAAACCCTAGAGGACAATTCTGTAGATTCGATTGTTACTGACCCTCCATATGAATTGGGGTTCATGAATAAGAAATGGGATAGCACCGGGATAGCTTATAATGTTGACTTGTGGAAAGAGTGTTTGAGAGTACTAAAGCCTGGAGGACACCTGTTAGCCTTTGGAGGAACCAGAACATACCACAGAATGACTTGCGCCATAGAGGATGCTGGGTTTGAAATTAGAGATTGTATCATGTGGATCTACGGATCAGGAATGCCTAAGTCCCACGATATTAGTAAGGCGATTGATAAGCGAGCGGGCGTAGAGCGTGCGAAAATCGGCGAACGGGTAAAATTAGAGAGTTTCCAGTATAAAGGGAATAATGTTTATCAAACAAATGGAGACAAAGACAAAGTTACCTTAGATATAACCGCCCCCGCCACCCCCGAAGCTAAACAATGGGATGGTTGGGGCACAGCGTTGAAACCCGCCAATGAACCGATTGTGCTTGCTAGAAAACCAATTAGCGAAAAGACTATTGCGGAAAACGTGATGAAGTGGGGTACAGGTGGGCTGAATATTGATGGGTGTAGGATACCAGTTGGTGAGAATGAACTGAAACCTACTGTCCGAGGGGCTGGGGTTCACAAAACAGGGAATGAACGTTTAACGGGTTGGAACCGTGATGAATATGACGGAACATACACACCCAACGAAGCTGGTAGATTCCCAGCCAACGTAATACTTGACGAAGAAGCTGCGCGAATGTTGGATGAACAAAGTGGTTTCAGCAGGAGTTCTAGTGGAGGAAGATCAACAGGTAGGAACTTCGGACAGGATTATGATGATAAATCTTCTAAGAATCTACCTAGAACGGGACATAACGACTCAGGAGGAGCCTCTAGGTTCTTCTACTGTGCTAAAGCGTCTAAAAAGGAGCGCAATTTGGGACTTGAGGATATGCCTGAAGTAATCTCCAATGACGGCAGAGACGAGACATTAGCTAGTGGCAACATGCCCCACAACAGAGGGAACGTACCTAAGAAGAATCATCATCCTACAGTGAAGCCTATCAAATTGATGGAATATCTAATTACACTCATAACTCCTCCGAATGGGGTTGTCCTTGACCCGTTCTTTGGCTCCGGTACGACGGGTGTCGCCGCAGTAAACTTAGGGTTTAATTACATCGGTATAGAATTGGACGAGCGGTATGTAGAGATCGCAAGGCGAAGGATCAATGCGGCGGGGGAACAATTCCATAAGCACATGGAGGTGACGCAATGAATGGCTAAAATCAAACTAGCCCCACTTAAAAAACCAGAGGGGACAAAATCATCTAACCGGCCCTTACCGCCGTTTAAGATCGAGTATGTTGTTATCAATGAGGACAAACGTCCTTTACACAAGTTTGGCGAGGTTGGGTGTTTCTCACTCACTGAAGTAGCGGACGAACCGAACCTAGCCATAAAATCACCCGCACCGTTTAGTAATTTTGACTTCGACGATAGCGACGAAGCGGACATCATGCTTAGAATCATAGAGGATTTGAACCTTAAATGCCGCGTCATGCGAACCGACCGAGGAATCCATGTCTGGTTTAGGACACCAGATGGCACAGGTAGCCCCACAAAAAAGCGCAACGCTCTAGGACTAACCCAAGACATTAGGGGCTGGGACGTAAATAGTCTATCTACTGTTAAACTAAACGGCAAGTGGCGGGAAATGTAATGGAGGGGGTCGATGAGGTGTGCCGTTACGTGAAGGTATGTCCGAAATTCTGGACTGACGACAAAGTGCAGCCTCTTTCGGACGATGCGAGACTGCTTTTCCTATACCTGATGACCTCTCCGCATTCCAATATGGCGGGATTCTATTGGCTCCCTCCTGGATACATAGCCGAGGACTTGCGTTGGGACTTTGAGCGAGTGGAGATGGCATTCGCTGAACTATGCACTGACGAAACACGGATATGGTATGACTCCGAAAGCCGTGTGGTGCTCATCAGGAACTACCTGAGATATAACCCATGGGGGAATGTGAATCATGCGAAGGGGGCGTGTAAGAAACTCGGAGAGCTTCCCGACACTGAGTTATGGCCTACATTCCTACAGTGTGTGGAAGAACACTGCCCCCAACATGTAGATATTATCACAAGTGAATTCCCGGAACGATTCCCGGATGCTCCGAAGCGCACGAAAACAGAAGAGGTCAAGCCTGACAATGCTGCGCAGAAAGTCATGGAGCACTACAACACAGTATTCGATGGACTATGGGCTAGGCCCTTAAAACTCACCAAGGAACGCCGCAAGAAGATCAACACCCGCCTAGAGACTTTCACCGTAGAAGAACTATGCCTAGCGATTGATAACATTCGCCAATCAGATTGGCATACAGGCAAAGACCCGAAAGCAGAAGGCAAGGTTTTTGCGACACCGGAGTTTATCTTCAGGAGCGATGCTCAGGTGGATACATGGATGAATCGCACAACGAAGAAGGCTAGTGCGGGTAGATACATTCCGGGGCCAGAGGAGTGATGGCATGAGAAGCATTCCGTGGAGCGAAGAGGCTGAGCAAGCCCTACTGGGGTCTATGTTGCTGGACAAGGAAGCCGCTGATACTGCCCTCGATATAGTAACGGTTAATGACTTCTACATGGACAAGCATCGCGAAGTATTCGCTGCCATCGCTAATCTCAGAGGGGAATCTCAACCCGTAGATGCGATTACGATCACGCAAACGCTGCGCGACAAAGGCAGCATTGACTCTGTAGGGGGAGCGTATTACATAAGCACTCTGGTCAGCACTGTCCCCACGGCTGCAAACGTCAAATACTACGCAGATATTGTGAAAGAGAAGTCTATGTTAAGACGAGTCATTGCAGTAGGCCAAAACGCTATTCAGATGGCGTATGACCAAGACCCGGAGGCAGTGGAGCTGCTACAGGCCGGAGCGTTTGATTTGGACTCCAGAATCTCAGCAGCAGAACCAGTTTCATATACGGAAACGTGTAGTGAGGTTATGGACATCCTCACTGAAAGATACATCTCAAAGAGCATTGTGACTGGAGTCCCGACAGGATTTGTGGATTTGGATGAGCGAACCGCAGGACTACAGCCAAGTGAGCTAATCGTACTCGGAGGCCGTCCTTCTATGGGCAAGTCGGTCATGGCGCAATGCATCGCAGAGAATGCAGCTAGAGCAGGCCATAGTGTATTGTTGGCTATCCTTGAGGACACGAGAACGAATCTGCTTCAGCGATCAATCGCAAGGCTGGCTAAGGTTGATTTGCTGAGATTGCGGAAAGGGCAAATCCGTGATGAGGAATGGGCCAGGGTAAGTCATGCGTTAGGAGAGCTTCAGAATCTTCCAGCATGGTTTCTTGGCCCCGTGAATGTCAAGGTTCCGACTATTCGGGCAGCTGCAAGGAAACTTAAAAGAGAACAACATCTAGACCTGATTATTGTGGACTACCTCCAATTACTTGCTGATGGAGACGATTCTAATAAGGCGGTTGGCGAGACATCAAGGCAACTCAAGGCATTGGCGCAAGAGTTAGAGGTGCCTGTGCTTGCGGTAGCGCAGTTGAGTCGAAGCTGTGAAACGCGTTCCGACAAACGACCTACTCTGGCTGACCTTAGAGATAGTGGACAGATTGAACAGGATGCTGATGTGGTGATGTTTGTTTACCGCGACGAGTACTACTACGGGAATACCTCTAAGCAAGGTATTGCAGAGATCATCATAGCGAAGCAGCGCAACGGCCCCGTAGGGACGGTGGAGTTGCAGTTTGACGAGAGGTTTGTGGTGTTTAGGGACTTGGCGAAAGGGGTGCCAGCATGACATCGTGCAGTTTAGCAGCTACTGAGACGCAAGACATATTGAATAAGACGCATTGCGTGGATGTTTTGGATGGCTTAGATATGCTTGCCGATGAAAGCATTGATCTGATTGTCACCAGCCCCCCATACAAGGATGAGGACGGATATAGCGATGACCTCATGAGGTGTGTAGCGACAAATTGTTACGGGGTATCCAACATGATTGCTAACAGGAGGGCTAAGGCATGACCTTGCTTGAGAGATTGGATATGCATCTAGAGCGCATAAAGAATAACCCGGCACGTAGACGCTTTGATGAATGGGAAGTGTTGTTGTGTCCGCTACAAAGTCGGGGAGCTGAAGATGTCGTCGTTTGCTTAATGAACGACTATACAAAACCTGCTTGTGCATTTTACAATCCTGAGACCGATGAATGTTTCGTGGTAGACGGGATAAGAGCATTGATGAAGATTGCAGGAGGGAGTGGGGATGGTGACCGATAGGTTGCTGAAGATAGGACTGTTAATCGTATGCCTTGTCGCAACTTTTACTGTAGGGTTGGGTATTGGAAAAACGCGACATGCTCCTAACGAGGTTGTAACTATCGAGATTCCTGATATGGAATACAAGGGTGACTTGTTGATGACTGTGGCAGTGGGCATGTGCGGGACTGTTGTAATGACTGATGTGAGCTTCGCCGCCTCAGACCCTGATATGACACGAGAGATAGCTTTCCACCACGATACCGGGGCAGCAATAGGATTAGTAGGAGCACCTGTCTCCAGGGGTGTGTATCGGTGCTTAGTATCAGAATATTCCAACGAACACCGAAGAGAGTTTCGAGTGCGTGAACATTGGGAGGTCGGAAGATGATTCTGTTCAAAAAACGATTCATAGAACCGATTCTGTCAGGACAAAAAACGCAAACTCGGAGAGTTGGGAAGAAACGTTGGAATATTGGGTCTGTTCATCAGGCTAGGTTGAGCTACTATGGTAAGCCTTTTGCGCACTTGAGAATCCTTGATGTTCGCCGGGAGCGGGTTGGAGACATCTCAGAGGTTGATGCACTAGCGGAAGGCGTAGGAAGTGTCAAAGAGTTTGTTGAGCTTTGGCCTGCGATTAACGGCGAATGGAACCCCGATCTTGAGGTATGGGTTGTGGAATTTGAGGTGATGGAATGACACGGGAAGAAGCAGTTCTCCCCTTGGAGGGAGATGTGGGTAGCAATCGGGCAGTCGAAGTGTTCATCGTGAACCCATTTAGTTCCCTATATGAGGAGGAGCCGGGTTATTGGAGCCAGGACTTTCTCGTAGGCAAGGCAATGTGGTGGTGGATGGGGGACGAGATATGTAGCAGGTGCGGAGCCGCAGTGCATTCTTCTGATGACTTGGTTTTGCTGGGACAAAATACGGGGTATATCGGGGTGCATCAAGATTGTTTGGGTGTGATGGAAAGCAACGCCATTGAACAGTATTTGGAGGGACATGAATGAAAGCGCGTCGTTGGTCTGAAGAGGAAGACGCTATTCTTATGGACACATACATGCTAGGGGCTGCGTATACACACAAGGAGTTGGCGAAAGCAGGGCATAGACGTTCAGAGAAAGCTATCCAAAGCCGTGCTTGCAAGCTAGGAGCCAAAGTCCACTCGTCCGCAATTCATACGCGAATGCCTGATGGGATTACGCGAGATCGTCCATTGACTGAGGATTCTATTGAGATGATTCATTGGTACTTCAATAGGGGGTATAGTGTCCCGTTTATTGCATGTGAGTTGAACAGAACACCCGAGACAGTAGAGGAGGCATTGCGGTTATCTCCATCAAAACCAAAGGATTCTATTGATTGGTTGCATCTAGTAGGGTCACCTCTTGGAAGTGTGTATAGATACACTGCTTAGGGTTAAGAGAGGAGGATTAACACGAGAAGGTTATGTTGTGCTATATCAATGGACATTATGTTGGGGATGCGGAGGTGACAGATATGACGCTTTTGGGATGGCATTTTCTCCGGGAAGATTGTAGGCTACAATTCTCGCCGCATACTTTAGTAGAGCCGGGGCAGACGTTGACGGTGGAGCCTCCGCTGGAGATGTGTCGACATGGTTTACATGCAAGTATGGAACCGCTAGATGCTTTGCTGTATGCGCCTGGGACTATCGTGTGTCGCGTAGAGTTGTCTGGCAAAATACTACAAGACTATGACAAGATGTGTGCTGAGAAAAGGACTGTGTTGTGGATGGCAGACGCTACGCTGGCTTTACATGAGTTTATGTGTTGGTGCGTAAACGATGTTGCGGAGCGCATCGTGCCGTTTGCATTGAGTGAAGTAGCGCAATCAGCAACCGAGGCGAAGATGGCGTGGGTGCGCGGGGAGATCGACGATGCGGAGCTACGGCGCATTGCTGGTGATTTGTCACAGGCAGCGTACTGTGTGACGCCGAACATGCCATTGGATTATTATTGCGAAATGGGACGTCAGGTTTGGCGCATACGTAGTGTGATCGACCGGGTTATGATGGCTCCTGATTACTCCGCAGGGGTGGCTTCCTTGGCACATGCCATAGCCTATGACACCATAACACGCCGCGAAGATGATGTGGCGAGGGGTAATCGAAAGCTAGAAGAGTTATTGTTGGGGTTGGCAAGGGAGCAGAACATTGATAATCAGGAGGTGTCTATTAATGAATAATGAGTCTTTGTGCAATATGAGTGTGATGGATATGTTGAACAATCCGGTATCGACAACTCGTCTTTTGACAGAGATGCAAAGCTTGTTGCGTAACTATGGCTATGCTGATTTGGCAGAGGTTACAGCGGAGTTCGAAATACAGTTGTGGGGATTGAAGAACAAAGTTGAGACCGAATCCATCGGATAGGTCAGACCCAAAAATGTAGCTACATTCACTTCATCACCAAGAACTCGGTGGAGGAAGATATTTATAAGGCGTTAGCGAGGTATGAGGACTTTAGTGAAAAGCTGTTCACTGAATATATGCAAGAGTATATAAGAAGTTACTCGGGAAGGAGGTAAAGCGATTGCTTGAACTCAATAGAATTTACAACATGGATTGCGTGGAAGGAATGAAACTGTTACCTAACGAGTGTATTGATTTAACAGTAACATCTCCACCATATGATAATCTACGCACATACAAAGGCTTCACATGGGATTTTGAAAGTGTAGCAAAGGAATTATATCGAGTGACAAAAGAGGGTGGCGTAGTGGTATGGATTGTAGGCGATGCAACAATTAACGGAAGTGAAACTGGTACAAGTTTCAAACAGGCTTTGTATTTTATGGAGTGTGGGTTTAATCTGCATGATACTATGATATGGAGCAAACCTTCTTTTACTGCTGTTGGAGCATTAAAAACCAGATATGCACAAACATTTGAATATATGTTTGTTTTTAGCAAAGGGAAAATAAAAACATTTAATGCTTTAAAAGATAGAAAAACAACATCACGAAGCAAAGACAAACACGGTACGATTAGGCAAAAAGACGGTAGTTTTCGCCCTATGTCTAACAGGGGAAAGCAATATGGAGAGTTTGGAATAAGATACAATGTTTGGGATATGCCTCCCGTTATGTCTAATACAGAAAGAACGGGGCATCCTGCACAATTTCCTGAGCAATTAGCAAAAGACCATATCCTTTCTTGGAGCAACGAAGGAGATTTACTGTTAGACCCTTTTATGGGTAGTGGAACAACAGCAAAAATGGCGTTACTGAATAATCGACACTTTATAGGCTTTGAATTGTCGGAAGAATACTGCAAAATTGCCAATGAGCGAATATCAAAAATTCAATCAATCCCATCTAACGAAGAACCTACACCGGTAGAATCCTCGATTAAAGAAACAAATTTGTCAGATTGGTTAGATGAATTATTGGGGGGACTTTAGTGAAAAGCTCTTTACAGAGTATATGACAAGCTTCACCAGAAGCTATTCTGGAGGAAAGAAAAAATGAAACTCTACGCTTTCGACTTTGAGGTGTTTGCCTACGATTGGCTAGTGGTATTTAAAGACATAGCGGATAATGAGTTCACCGTGTTCCACAACGACAACTACGGAGTTAAACAATTCGTCACGGAGGACAAGCTCTTTATAGGCTTTAACTCGAAATTCTACGACAGATTCATCCTACAAGCTGTACTTTGTGGAGCCGACAACCGCATGGTGAAAGAGATCAACGACTTTATCATTGGTGGGGGTATGGGTTGGGAACATTGGTTTCTTCAGGAGAACAAAGCGTGGTTCAATGTGGCTGACATTAGTGATGATATGCAAATGGGCTTGAGTCTTAAAGCCATTGAGGGTCACTTGGGTATGAATATCGAAGAATCGACTGTACCATTCGACATTGACCGCCCACTCACGAAACAGGAACTTGAAGAAGTGATCGCATATTGTAAGTACGACGTAGACATGGTGGTGGAACTGGTCAAACTGCGAAAGTCATACCTACAAGCCAAACTCTCGCTGGGGCGGATGAAAGGGATACCAGATGCCAGGGCACTCTATTACACCAACGCCAAACTGACTGCGATGTTCTTAGACGCTAAACAGGTTCCAAGATCCGACGAACGAAATTACAAGTACCCCGACAATTTGAATCGTGACAGAATACCCAAAGAAGTGTTTGAGTTCTTCGACTGTATGCATGATCCCGAGTTAAGCGACGATGATGTATTTAGGAGTAAACTGGAGTTCCAGTTACAAGATATGACGTGTGTCGTAGGATACGGCGGCATTCACGGGGCATTGCCTAATTACATGGAGGTGAGTGAAGAACGTGAAACTTAATCATATTTATCAAGGTGACTGTGTTGACGTTATGAGGACTTTTCCAGAAGGTGTAATCGACCTCACGGTCACTTCCCCACCTTATGATAATCTGCGAACGTATAAGGGGTACACTTTCAACTTTGAGGAAATCGCCAAAGAGTTGTATAGGGTGACAAAGGACGGCGGTGTAGTGGTATGGGTTGTTGGTGATGCAACTATAAAAGGTAGTGAAACCGGGACGAGTTTTAGACAGGCGTTATATTTCAAGGAGATTGGATTTAGTTTACACGACACTATGATTTATGAGAAAACTTCTCCTTATCCCGCTAACGTAAGGTATCAGCAAGATTTTGAATATATGTTTGTTTTTAGTAAAGGTAAACCTAACACATTTAACCCCATTTACACATTAAAAACACTAGGAGAAATTGAGAAGATATTGAGAGGTAGTTATGACCATTCCACAAGGACTTATCGAACCATATCTGGTGAAACTGAAAGATTAGATGAGGCTGGGTTGAAAAGGCTAGAGAAAGCGAGTAAAAACATTACCAAAGTTATGTCAAATATTTGGAAATATGAAGCAGGTTATCAAAAATCAACTACAGACGAGATAGCGTATAAACATCCTGCAATATTTCCCGAACAACTAGCCCAAGACCACATCCTAAGTTGGTCAAATGTCGGTGATTTGGTGTTCGACCCCATGTGCGGAAGTGGGACAACCTGTAAAATGGCTAAATTGAACGGACGGAATTACATCGGGATCGACATAGCCGAGGAGTACGTTGAAATGGCGAGAAGGAGAGTTGAGGAGGTGAGTGAAGAAAGTGAAACTTAATCATATTTATCAAGGTGACTGTTTAGAAGTGTTAAAAGAGTTTCCCGACGAATCGGTAGACTTGGTAATCACATCTCCACCATACAATCTCGGAAACGACCATCACACAGGCAATAAACGTCACCAAGCGTATAACGACGATATGAGGGAGAGGGAATATCAAGAATGGCAAATTAAAGTGTTGAGTGAACTACATCGTGTACTTAGGCCAGAAGGAAGTTTAATGTATAACCACAAGAACCGTATCAAAAAGGGAAGGCAGATTACACCTTATGAATGGTTACTAAAAACCCCATTCGTCATTAAACAAGAGATCGTATGGTTCAACGGGAGTCAGAACTTTGACAAGATAAGATTTTACCCAATGACCGAACGAGTGTACTGGTTAGCGAAGTCTCCTAAGACTAAACTGTTTAACACTATTAACCATCACGACGTATTCAACAGGGGCGAATGGAAGCCCGTGGGAACTAAGGGGGGTCATACCGAATATCTTTCCCAATGTCAATGCGGGGGGAGGCCAATAGCCTATATATCGGATTGGGGGAATGTCGAGATTGAGTGTCCTGAGTGCGAGACGCGTTTGATTTGTGGCGAGGGCGATGTGCAGGATTATTTGGAGGATTGGGGAAATATGGGCATCACACAAGTGAATCAGAAGGGGAAACAAGACATTGGACAGCATTGCAAACAGGATTAGTCATCTTAAGCATGCACACGGCTATTTATTGTTTAGGGCACAGCATCTTTGCGGAACGATGTTTTCGTATTGCGATATCATAGAGGCTGTATGGCAGCTCGACGATGCAATTTATGACTTTTGGGCTTTGTGTGTGCCTGAGTACGATGCTATATGTGCATTTATGGCAAGTGCCAGAGCGGAGAACGATGCGCGTATATGGAATATTGCAAATAATATGCTGATGATGTTAGGGCTGTTAGAGGATAGGTTGGAGCGGGCAGCGCAGAACGAAGATGCGTTGGCACTGCATGAGGTTGTAGGGGCTATTATTGATTATGCGGAAGGGATACCCGGTTCCATGAAACTGTGGTTAACAGAATCGGGATACGAGGTGAAGAGTGATGACTGAGGAATGGCGAGATTTAGAGAAAGATCTTGAGCTATGCGAACAGATGCCGGGGGATGATTGGTATGCCCATGCAACTGATGATAAGTGTTGTGCTTGTGCCCAATACGTTTCGACCGTACCGGGTTTATTCAGGCACGATGGAAGGCGCGGTCTAGAGGAGGGGGGAAACAGGCAAGTTAACCCTAGTACCGTAATCGCCATTACGTTGCTACAGAACCCTCACCTAGCTGTACATGACTCAGGTGAATGGGATAAGCTCACACGGTTTATTGCACAGTCCAAAAAGGGTTGGCCCTATGCAATACGCAGGGCGATGTCGGCAGAGGCGCGTGTGAAGGAATTAGAATCCGAGAAAGCGTCTAGGTTGGGGCAGCTCATCGAAAAGGCCACTGAATGGGAGGCTGATTGGGGCGAAGAGCGCAGGCAGTTGTTGCATAAAATACAACTCCTCGAAAACAGTAACAAGCATTATCGGGAGCAGATCGCTCAATTGAGGGAGGAACGCAACTTAGAACAGTGGACTAGGAACTGGATGCTTAGATGTGAGTTGCAGGAGGAGCTAGGTGCTGAGAATGTCGAGGAAGCGGTTTATGAGGTGCGAAGGCTGAAGCGGTTAGCTCAAAAAGGAGAAGCCAATGATCGTAAAACTGATTAGTCCAGAGACAGAGTATCCCCCATATGTATACGTGGGGAGTGCCGCTGCGATTACACGGGGGGTCACGTTTGATGAGTTCTTGAAATGGCCTGAAGAGAAGCAGAAGGGCATGGTAAAACAATGTTATGATTCGGGGCATTGGTCTGTGTTTGAGTTCGTGACGTTCGATTTCGAAGTGCAGAATGTCAGTCGGGTGTTCGAAACGCAAGCCGTTAGGAGCAGGTTATGCTCCTATGAATGGGAATCAGGTAGACATGACCAGCAGTATAGACCCGCAGATGCAGCAGAAGATGCCGGGCTAGGCAAACACATCACCTACCACATCACGGATTATGATGCGGTGGTTCAGGACGAATGGACACCGGCGGAACTTGCTAGATACGTGCTCCCACAAGGCGTGGCACGAAAAGGGCGCATCTGTCGTAACTTCCGCAACCTCATGGAGACAGCACTGAACAGGATGTGTTCCAAGACGCAGCAGGAATACCGCGAGTTTATGCAGCATGTGAAAGAGGCCATTACCGAACGAGACCCGTTTTTGGCAGACTTCCTTGTGCCCAAGTGTAAATGGTACGGATACTGCAATGAGAAGGACGGCTGCGGGGCAGCTCCGCACAAAGGCAATGTATTTAGTGTATACAAGCTGTATAACGATTCTGTGGAATCATAGCCGGAGGGGTGCATATGAGTAAGTGCCGCGTGTTTGTGGTTGTGGATACCGAGGGCGAAGCTTGTGCAATTTACGACAATAAGCTATCTGCATGGGATTATGTAAATGCACGAGACCCGGAATGTTTTGGTATAGTGCCGTATGAATTGCAATCCGAGTTCGTGAAGCCGCCACGGGTATGGATGGCAACAATAGATGGGCTGAGCAACTTGCATAGCATGAGTGATTTCCTAGACTGGGACGACGAATACAGTGAACCTAGCGCAGAAGTGGCTTTCGGCGCAGCTCTCTTCGTGTTTGGCAAGCGCGTTGGCAATCAAGAATGGCTTGTGCGAGGATATTCGCGGGAAAGCCCCGAAGATGCCCTGCGGGTAGCACGTGAGAAGATGAAGGAACACAATCAATCGAGAACAACATGAATGAACCCATGTTTAGTTTGACTACTCATGCAATATGTGATATATTTAATGTAGCAAAGGAGGGTTCATGTGAGATTTGTAGTAAAAGGAGAACCAGTAGCGAAACCAAGACCGAGGGTGGTAACACAAGGAGGGAGAACACACGCGTATACGCCTAAACATGCCAAAGAGTGGGAGGAGACGGTGCAGTGGTTTGCCGCCCAACACCGTCCCGCCACTCCACTCGACGGACCGTTAGCCGTCGCACTGATATTTTATCTTCCAAGACCCAAGACCGTCAAGCGTCCACGGCCAAGCGTGAGGCCGGATATCGACAACTACGCAAAAGCTGTGATGGACGCGTTGAATGGAGTCATGTGGAAAGACGATGGGCAGATTGTGAAATTGCATTGCGAGAAGCGATATGGAGAACCAAGGGTAGAGATTGAAATACAGGAGATGGCATAGATGGACTGGGAAACTAGGGCGCAGCTTATTAAGGCCAAGATAGACTTGGGCATGATTGGAGTATTGGCAGAAGCTATCAGTGCTAATCTACAAGCTCAGATCGAAGCGATAGCACTGCTATCGCGACAACACGAAGAAGACGACGGGCTAAAACCGCTCATGCAATGGATGGTTAGCCTTAAGCATTCCATTGACATACTTGGGGCAGCAGCCAAGGGTGAACCCATTGCGCCGAATGTAGACGACATATTCAGCCGTGCAATAGAGAAGTTCGGAGGTGAAGAAGATGATTGACAAGTCGTTCTTGCGACAGTTACGGGCTATTGTTGGTAGTGTAGACTATGGACTATTGCTTATTAATGGGGAAAATGAAGTCCCGGATTGGCTAAGAAACATGGTCGAGAACCCTGAAGAGTACGACCGTGTAGGATACAAGATGGAAAGAGATTTGCACGGATGGGAACATTGGGCGACAGGCTCTTTCACGTATAATACCGCTGGGGTAACGGCAGAACTATCGTGGTATAAGGACGGGGTAAGGCACATAGCACCGTTTCATATAAGCAGAGTGCCCGAACCGGAGAAAACGCCAAGGCATGTAGAATGGGCATTAGAGGAAATCAGGACACAGAGTAATGGTCTGGATAATTACTCAGAGGGTATATGGATATGGGGTAGCCATAGCGATTACAAGTGGCTTGTGATTGATATACATGGCACTATACGCTGCTTCGACCACATTGCAACAGCTGTTAGATATGCCGATGGGTTGTATTGGGAGTCTGATGATTGGTACAATGCCCCAGCGTTTCTGATATATAAGGACATGGCATGGAATGCGAATGAGATACACACTCTGTACAAGGCGATCAAGGAGCGAGAGCAATGAAGGACGTGGACATAGTAGGGCTGTTGGCTAGGTTTCGTGTGTGGTGGGAAGCTGAAATGCGTGAACTATTTATTCAAGCAAAGAAAGCAGGCATAGAAACAGAATGGGCGCAAGACATAAGTGCAGCTTCGGATTATTGGCAAGACTTAATCTTGTTGGCGTTTGACAACTTGCACAAACCCATTGAACCATACGCGAAGTCCTTAGACGCTGCTAGAGGCTTGATAGAAATGCGGAATAGCCAAAGAGACAAACGCATCAATGAGGATGTATTCCAAGACACGTTCATGGAGTATTTAGAAATACTCGCAGCCCTTGTGAGGCCATGGAGGATGTAGCGATGCAAGGGTTTACCGTAAAGCAAGCCGTAGAGAAGTTGCAAGAGATGATGGATAGCCATAGTTGGGGCGAGATCACATTCCACTTCCAAAACGGGAAGATTGTTTACATAACAACCAAAATCACGGAAGTTGCTGAGGCTTAACGGAAAAACCGAGGGCCAGTGCAATCTCAGGATTGTGCTGGTCTATTTTATTTGGAGGAGTACATATGGAGTTTTTCGGAGATATGGCTGATGATTACGCTAAGACAATACCAGTATTGAGCAAGGCAATTCGAGAAAGAGAAAAGGCGTTAGAAGGGCTACCGGAATATGAAGGATATGAACTCCGCGAGGAGTTAAGAATCCTGCAAGGCATGAGAAAGGATATGTACGACAGCAAACGCACAGTGGAGAATTACTACGAGGGCGATAATTGGTGCGAGGATATGATGTGCAGAGGGAAGATGCAAGCAAAACCAGAAGTGTCAGCATGGGATGGCGGTGGGACAAACAGAAAGGTTATCAGAAAAGCCAAACGCGCCTTGAAACGAGTCCCGCTAACGGAACGACAATCTCATGCCGTGCAATTATATTATTATGAGGGTAAGACGCAAGAGGAAGCAGGACAGGAGATGGGGATTGGCAGACGGGCGGTAGCATACCATCTAGAATTGGCCCGTAAGAAGATTGAGAAGCACGTCACCCTGGATTAGACGCTCTGTGCGGCTCTGTACGGCGTTTTCATATACGCACCTATGTGTTTGTATGCCAAAGGCATGAAAACGTCTCCTGGAGGCAATGGGAGGGGCTAGGCCCCGAATCCGAAGAAACGGGGCTATTTTGTGGCGAATTCTACGCTCCTATGGCCCTTTCGCATCGAAAGCGTCATTATTAGTTGTGCGGGATAGGTTAAGGGATAGTTTCCATTCTCCGCGTAGGAGCCTTCCGATGACAATAACGCTCCATTGGTAGCAAGCCAATATTCCCTCATGGGGTTGGATGCGTTTCTCAAATCAGGGTCATATCTGGAGAATGGCCCTGCGAACGTAGCCTTGTGGTAATGCCCTCTTAAATAGATATCGGCATTCATGTTGAAGATGTCTTTGTGGACATGGTTCAGGGGATTGCCAATCGTTGTTCCCCCACCGGAACCGTGCTTAATAGAAACCATGTAAGCGATCTTCCTAGGCTTGTCCGATGCGTAGGCAACACATCCTAGATTGCCGAAGTATCTATCGCTAATCCCAAGACAGTCACACAAGATATCCATCGGGTCATCGCCGCCATCGTTGGGTGAACGGTCTTCATGGTTGCCTCTTATCACGCCGTCTATCCGGTCACTGTAGGGTTTCAATCGGCGTATCAAATACTTCCTCTGTTCAGGCAATGGTATAATCTGCTCTGACGGAGCACCCTTGGAAGTCCTTAGTTTTGTCTCATGCAAGTCTCCTAAACAAACAACTCGCATATCAGGATCATCGTCGAGAAGCGATAAGTAGTAGTCGAATATAGACTCGTCAAAACAAATATGGCCGACATGTAAATCTGAAAGTATCAGAACCCTCAGATCGTCAATGTCAGCCGGAACCCTGACGATATTGATGTTGCTCACTGGTTAATCACATGCCCCCCAATAGTTCCAGCCAATAAACCCATCAACAGCCACGTGTATCTTTCTGTGCCCATCAGTTTCTTGAGTTGGCTAGCTTGCAACTCAATCAAAGCATCCTGTTCCTTGACAAGCTCTTGAAGCATTGCAATCTCATCAATGAGACGGTCATTGTCTGCTTCAGCTTCACGGTACAATCTCAAAGCATCCTCGGTTAGCTTCTTTTGACGGCCTATTTCAGCCGACAACTCAAAGCACATGTTCTGCCAATTCTCAGCGACGAGAACCATCTCTTCATACATCGCCTTGTAGTCAGCAGCATACACCGGGATAGAAAGCAAAAGCACAATAACAAGGACAAGTCCAAATCGTTTCATCTGTCCATTTCCCCCTCTATGCGCTTCGCTTTTTCTTCACGACATTTCTTCTTGTCAAGAACATCTTCCACAATACGTTGAATGTGCTCCTCGGAAGCTTTGCTGCCTATATAGCCGCCACCGACAACTCCAATAGCACCAAGTGCCCACTTCCAGCCCAATAGAATACATAAAAGAATAATCGCAATCACAGTAGGTATAAACCACTGCCAATTACGAAGAAACCACTTCATCGCCATCCTCCTTCGGGTCAAACATCTTAGGCCATGCAAGCTTGATAACATCAAACTGCCCCATGGATAAAAGCCAGCATATAATCGCTCGGCTAATCCACTCGCCTAAGAAGATCTTCCAATCACCGCAACCTGTTCTAAGCGCGAACGCCATTGATACAACTGCACTTGTCCACCATGCCAATGCAATGACACGCCTCTGATGTTGAGGCTTATCTCCAGAGTCGTCTAACCACTTTTGAATACGAGGCCACAACCAACCATGGCGAAAAGCATTCACAATATTCACAACAACGAATGCTGATGCAGCATCCACACCGATACGCAGGAAGTTATCAAGATTCATACGATCACCTACAGAATGAACCGACCAACGGTTTCATATAAGCCATTACGGTGCTGAATCCAACGCGATACACGACCTCCACGAAGTCCGCGCCTAGTGTCAACATGGATAAAGCCCTGGCCTGGATACAATCCGCGTCCGGTGAAGATATCCATCTGCTCTACAACACGCATCAAATCTTCTGATGTCATCCCATCGACACGAATATCAACAGCAGTGCCAAACATGTGTTGTGAGCTAGAAGCCCCTTTGATGTATGTGTTGTATGCAGGGCACCGATAACCGGATGTTATTATTACAGGCTTGCCAATCTTGTCGCGCAAATCTTGGAGTCCTTTTATCAGATCAGTGTCTATGTTTCCTGCACTGCCATTGCAATATGGGGGTTTATTTAGTCCCCTTGCAGCATCTCTGCACTTAAATTCACTCAAGCGAAAGTTCTTGCTGACTTGCACTAAATCACCTCACTACTTGTGCTACAATCGCAGCAATTAAAGCTGACAATCCAGCCATGCCTAATGTCCTTAGCCACTCAGCACGTGCCAGCTGTTGCTCTATCCTCTTAGTGCTTTCACGAAGCTCTTTCACATCGGACTTCATCTCCGACACGTCATCGCGCAAATAGGCCAAGTCTTTTCCTAACGTCCTGCCGTATTCACACCCTTTCTCATGTAGCTCATTGGGGTCAATTTCTAAGTGCCCATTCACAAGATCACCACCAATGCAAAAAACCCCGGAAATACCGAGGCTATCAAACTGAAATTAATTGTTGCTATATGTTCAAGCCATTGTGTTCAAACGCAACACGAAGCCGCTCTGCAAGCTCCTTTGCATCCTCTGATAGCTCATTTGGAGGAGCCAACACGTATTCTTCCCACAGCCACGCCAGATCTGATGCCAGCTCTTCCTTGGCTTCTTTGACTGCTGCTCCCGCCGCAATTTCCCTCAGAGAAGGTATCTTGAACTCACTCTGCACCATGTCGTCACCTCCTACATAGCAGTTACCGAAATACGACCACTGCTATACAGATAAGGATTGCCTCCCACATCAGTGTAAGAGGCCAAGACAAGTCTTTGCTGTTTGACGCTCGATGCCAGGGGCATAATAGATCTCCACGATGCCATGCCTGGGGATTGATGAGCGAATAAACACCGTCTATTATGTCGGGAACAACAGCTCCAAGCAGTCCCCATGACAACCCGAAATGGTAAAGCAATGTGATGCTACATATGCCTTGCCATGCCCACCACGGCCAATGCTTTAATGGAGGCCAACCACGATACTCTTGCAATGTGTAGTCCATTACAGCATGTGAGGCCATGCCAAACCCAAACGAAACAGCCGGAGGAGCTACCTTGGAGATAGCCGCTCCAGCTGCGATATGCCCTATCAATGTCATGTTTCACACATCCGAAAGTTGAAAGGAATTACTCGTTAGTTCAACTCTTCGAACTCCTCAAGCTCGTCCGCGTCTATCTCTACATAGCGAATCTCCACTCCCACGTAGATATCGTCGCCGCGATCCACAGCGCCGATCTGATATACGGCCTGTGTTTCCTGGTCAAACTCGGGGATCTCCCCGAATATTACAGGTTTCGCATTCGGCGTCCCCTCCGGCACCAGGAGCAGCGTCCCGTCCTTGATTATTCCGTATTTTTGCATACCTGCTCACCGTCCTTTTGGCTTTTCCAATACTGCAAATGGGCTCAACATATTTCTGGTAAAACCCATAACTATCGCTACGCTTGATCCATCCCCAATAAGATACGACTGCGCAAGCATCGCGGTAGTTCAAGTGGCCCTTCTTTTGAATCCTTTTAAGCCGTCGCCTGATTCTCAAAGCATTGCGCTTACGCAGAATGGTGCGGTCCCGGAAAAAGCGGAATCCGAGAAAATCTATGCCGCGATCATCAACGCGGAACACCTGCCAGTTATCCTTGAGCTGTAACATAATGTTCTGCAGGTATCGGTCGATTTCTCGTCGGGCTGCGTGAAGCTTCTTCTTGTTTGGCCCCAGCAGAACAAGATCATCCACGTATCGTATATAGTATTTGATCTGGAGTTCCTGCTTGATGAAATGGTCTAGCCCCTGCAAGTAGAAATTCGCAAACCACTGACTCGTATAGTTGCCTATGGGGAGTCCTTGTGCCGAATCGATGATAGTGTCGATAAGCCACAGGCAATCCTCGTCCTTGATCTTCCGCCGGAACATCTGCTTGAGGATCTCATTATCTACACTCGGGTAGAATTTCGATACATCCATCTTGAGACAGTATTTCGTGCCCCGTCGGTCTGTATCGAGCCAGTTGCGAAGAGTGTTCTGACCATCGCTGGTCCCGCGCCCCGGCACGCTTCCGCAGCTGTAACGATACATTCCGCGCATGATAACTGGTTCTAGCTGCAGCATCAGCGCCCAGTGGATGATCTGGTCCGGGTAGTATCGCGGCTTATGGATGGTCCGTTCCTTCTGCGCCGCTCCATCGCGAACCGTTTTTACGGCATACGGCGATGGGACGTAGCTCTGGGTTATCAGCAGTCGCCGCACCCGCTCTGCATAGACATCGATGTTGTTTAGGATGTGCTTGACTCTCTTTTGGTCCCGCTTCCCGCGCGACGAGGATAGAATCGCCTGCTTGATATTGCCCGTGTCGCAGATCTTCTCGTAGAGGTTACCAACACGCTTCACGCTATCCCTTCTCATTAGCCTCAGGGCTGTTCGAGAACCCTACTAAGCCCTGCTCTGTGCGGCTGCATTTTCACCAAGCGGTGTGGAATATGGGATGCGGAATGGTGAAGCCCACTAATGAGAGTCTGCCTGCCGACGTTCACGTTCGCGTTCCCAGAAGAGTTGTCCAGATCCCAGTACGACAACCCGGCATTCGCGCCGTTGTTCCAGTTCCCGCCGACGAGGGCAAGCGTGCATCCCATATCCCAAAGCTATAAGTCTATCCTGGGGGCCGCGGCCCCCAGACCCCCTACAGAGGTTTTTTGACAAGCCGCCCGCCGACGCTCACGTACGCGCTCCCAGAAGAGTAGTCCAGAGCCCAGCACGACAACCCGGCATTCGCGCCGTTGTACCAGTACCCGCCGACGAGGGCAACTCTCTGACCTGCGGCCTGACGGTAGTAGTCGGAGTAATACTTCGACGACGATATCCCAGATGTTTGTATCGCGATGGGGAACTCGGCAAACGGTCGGGCTGGGTCGTGACCCATCTCGGTTGGATAGCCGTCCGCATCGTGATTGACATAGCTGAGCTGCTCGTATGGCGAGGCGAACACGTTGCTCGCATACTGGGCCGCGTCCTTGCATGTCCACGCCTGGTGGTCGGTGATGTTCACGCCGTCCACAAACTCATAGACGCTGCCCCACGGGTTTTCAATACCCCTGTAGCAGCAGGGATACACGCCGTCGATATTGCTGCCTATCGACCCGCTCGATGCAGCGATCTGCGAGCTGAATCCGCTCTTCCAGCCGCTATTCCAAACTACGTTACCCTCAGCGATGTCTACCGGGTCGCCGTCAAAGACGATGGCCTTGTTTGCGGCGTCGTAGTCCTCGATGGCCGTAATTGTGCGGCCGTAGAATACCGCTGTGCTGCCTTGCGCTGTGCCAATGCTGATAGCCTGTCCGACCCGATAGAGGTCGGCGGTCGTATTGGCCACTATGATGCGGTTGGTATTGCTCTCCCCCACGACGGCAGTGTGTGATGCGGAGTATTGCCCGGCCGTGAATCCCTGCATAATAGCCTGTGAATTCAGCGTGGCAAACTCAATGTAAAACAGCGTCTGGAGCACGTCCGTAACGTGGATGTCCATCTGCTGATATCCGCGCAAGCCCCCGGCGTTGTTGGCCCGAGCGTAATTGCGGAAATTCACAATGGTTCTGCTAATCAGCGGGTATGTGCCGGGTTTGGATTCCAGCACGTCTCCCGCCCCGAGGGATGCGTTGTATTTGCCGACATCAATGTAGGGCAACTCACGATTGGTTGCAAAGTCCCAAAAACACCACGGCAGGTAAAAGCCTGCGTAGCGTACTTTAGATACTTGCCATGTTTTAAAGTTAGGTCCATCGGTCTTTTTGATGTAAAATTTCGGAATGCGGATAAACACGTTGCCTAGATTATCATAGACTTCTGCCATCTCGCCGAAGATCGGGGCGAAATCAAAGTCATTTTGGACGACTTGGTTGTCAACGCCAACATTGGCTACCATCCCTACAGAGTCATTGATGCGTGTAAGTGTGGGATTCGAACTTTTATCCCAAGCTACCCCATAGACTCCTGTGCCTAATCCTCGCTCAAGTTTCGTAAACCGCTTATCCATGTAGTTTTTTAGTAATGTGTAATGAGTTATACTCATTAAGAGATCACCACCCAATCTGTGCCATTGGATTGATAAACTATATCAGTGCCGACAACCATAAATGTAGCCCCTACAGATACGCTACTGGCTGGCGGTCTATCGCTTAGACTCGCCCCGAAAAGTTCGGTTAAAGTGCCAGTTAGCTGAACTTGCTGCGTCCCATCTGTCAGCGCCGTGCTAAGATCTCCGAGCTTGGTTAGCACTTGAGCGAGCGTTGCTTGAGTCGCAAAGTCCTTCTCATTGAGCCCGCCAAGCGCCGTCTGAATGAGCTGCAACGTATTCTCGGTTCCTACTGTTTTTCCGAGCTCTATAAGCCCTTTCAAGAGCGCAATGGCCGTAGCCGCCTGGGTTGTATCAGTCTGCGCCACGTCAGCACGAGCCCCCAGGCTGTCGATCGCGCCGTCCGTTGCAGTTAACTGAACTTGCTGCGTCCCATCTGTCAGCGCAGTTTTGATCTCACCAAGTGTTTGCTCGGTTGCCTTCGCTGCTACTGCGTTGCTGATTGTATCAAGCACCAGTTTGACGGCTTCTTGATTGGTCGCCGTGCTAAGATCTCCGAGCGCAGTTTTGATCTCACCAAGTGTTTGCTCGGTCGCTCTAGCTGCCACTGCCGTGCTGATCGCGTCGAGCACAGCCTTGACTGAATCTTGTTTCGTGGCTGTGGCCGGGTCGCCGGAAAGCTTCGTCAACACCTGCGCCAGCGTTGTTTCAGTTGCAAAGTCCTTCTGGCTGATCGCTTCCACCAAGATTCGAACAGCTTCTAGCTTTGCTTCGGTGGACACATTACTATTTAGGGTGTCGAGAGCAGTATTGATCGCTGCAAGGGTTGCCTCTGTCGCCAAGCCGGAATCATGGCTAACAATTAACTTCCCATCAGTATCTGTCTTAAGAGTTTTTAGGGCCAATCCGTCTGTGCCCTTGACTTGTGTGTGCAAAGCACCGTTAGTCGTTGACAGAGGCTCTTTGCCAGCCGTATGTAGTATCTGTTGCAAGGCTATATCTGCCATTTATATCACGTCCTTCGTGAGTGAAGTAAGAATCTCAAATGTCCCGGTTAACACGGTATAGCGATGACCGTCTATGTCAATCAAAAGCAATTCATGCTTATAGGAACCACTAGGAATATCAGTGTCATCAGACGTAAGGGTAATTTCCGCTTGACCAGAAGAGGCATCAATATATCTAATGCCGTCTCCAATGGCCTTGTTGATAACTATATCCGAGGAAGCATCGACAACAACCCACTGTAGCGATGCGCCAGCACAATTGATTGGGGCACCAGACTTGTCCACAATAGCAGCCTCAATAATCTGATGGTTTTTCCTATGTAGGTTCATGACAGCTTCTACTGACTGTGCTGGAATGACTTGCTGATACGGTGGCCCAAAGATCATCTCGACCAACACAGACGCAGACTCATCGGCAGGAAGAGATTCAGGCAACAAAAAAGTACCGTCCTGTTTGGCGGTGCCGGGCCACGTTAAAGAATTGCGATATATAATGGGCATCTCACCACGTCCATTCAACTCTCAATCTAAGACCATGTGTATCATCATCACGACTGTAGGTTCATGTTGACACCCCCTCTAGATATTGTCTGCGTGTCAGCACAGCTGGTTGCACCAATCAGTTAGTCGAACAGTAACCGACTCATACCGAACCTCAGCCCATACTTCGTAGTCTTGCCTAAACGGAACCCAAGATGGAATGATCGTTTTCCAGTCATAATCAGGGCATAAGCATCGCAGTGAATACCCAATGCCAAACCAATCTGTAATGCCGTATTCGTCTGATGCCTCCCATGTCCACTCTTGAGCCAAGATGTCGTATTCGCCAGCTACACGCGCATAACAGGGGGTGGAAAGAAGGAGGAGTAACAGTAATAGCATAGATATTTTCATACTATATCCCAGGCAAAATGTTTGGGCTTGCAACTGTTACGCGTCGCACATTGAGCGATGTTTGTTGTTCTGTCTTGGCTATTAGCTGAATCTGCCAGTATCCAGGATAAGTATCTGGCAGTCCGTTGTCCTGCACGGAAGCAAGCTGCCTGCCATTGCATAGCCATGTGCAACCTGAATGAGTTCTAGACAAGCCCAGTATAGTTGTCGATGCAATAGCGGATGTCGCCACGGTGATTCTAGGGTCGAGGGCAGCCTTAGCATAAACACACGACAATGTTCTGTTATCTATTTCAAAGCCTATATACCCACTGCTTTTTGACAGTGTTTTATGGTATATGGTAACTATAGAATCGCTTTCCACAGAATCTATAACAAACCTCGATTGAAACGAGTACATATCTTGACGATCCAAAACATCAGAATTAAAAACGGAAGCCGTATTGCTAGCCTCAGTAGTAAGTGTTAATCCGTCGCTAGAAAGTGTGTGTGCCCCAGTGATATAAAAACCGCCAAGCCCTTCGAAGCGCGTGTCATAATAATATGTATTTAATATGTCAAGTCCAAGAGGCCATGGTGCATGTGACGGATACACATCACTATACGCAGAAAAATCATCGTCAAGCTGCCTCACATGAACAACGCCAAGGCGCAGGACAGAACTAGAAGGTGCTGGTGTATAGTTGGGCAACGTCTCCACAAACACTATGTTCGTTGCCGATGCATTGCCTAGCGAGTCATATGTTAATTGTAAATAAATATCGAAGTTGGCTGCATGTAATACGCTTTTTGGAATAAGATATGGGTCGTTTATTGTGACCAATCGTCCATCAATCATGGCTGCACCGGGTTCAATTTTGATGTTGGTGCCTTCCTGAGAGATTGTATATCCGAACCTAACATGATTATAATGCCCAGCCCATGCGCTAAGGCGCATTTCATTGAAAATGCTTTGCTCTGCACCACCAACGTCATTGGCAGACGGGAATACAGCAGCAGGCAGCGAAACACTAATAGGCATTTAGACAGCCTCCAGTGGAAAACTCCATATAATCACCCAATATTCATCATTGGTTTTTATCCGCGCGTCTAAAGTGACGAATGCAAACGGATCAGTATCAGCAAGCAACAGAGCAGATTGAATTGTTTTGCCTATGCACATTGATGATGCAAGATAGAACTGCGCCACCAATATTGGCCCATCTACTGATACTTTGGATAAATCAGAACGCAAGACTTCATTTGGCAAGGCACCATCCAATGGGCCGTCAAGCGCAGTAGATAGCGCGATTCTGTTAAGCGGAGGCCCTGTCTGGGTGAAGCATCTCCAGATTGCTTCCAAACCACTATCTAGCACAGTATTGTGTTGGTGTTGATGAGCAATAAGCTCGTCAGTCTGGTAATCGTACACGCCAATATCCACATTAAACGGCAATGTTTGCACTACGCTTTGCGCCGGAATAGTTGATTTGTTCATGCGCTCACCTCCGAAAATCCCACACGCGCCATTGGATATGGTGTCTCAAAGAGCAGCTCAATAAGCTTGGCTGCACTATCCAAGTCATCTCCGATAATGGTGGTGTCCGGCCACGACTTCATTTCGTCCTGATAGTAACCATCCTTACTAGCAATCCTGTATGGCCTATATGTCTCATGGAATTCATAGCATGCATCAGATACGCGTACGATCTCAATAACGCCTCGATACCACGGGCCATACTCGTCGCCTTCTGGCAGCTTCTCTTCTTCCATCATGCCACGGTAATAGTCCTGCCACTTGGGAATCTCTGACCCAACACAGCGAACCTCAAATCTTACACGATGGTCTTTGTCTGTTGTTTCTATATCTGTCATATGGATACTGTCAATAAGGAACAGCTCTGTGTGGTCAGGAACTGCCGGGATGGATATCTCAATAGATTGCCCCGCCCTAAGCCCCGGCTTATACGTTTGGAACTCAACTATAGTAGGTATCTTGCCATGAAGTTTTAAGACATCTTCAGCATGGCCTATGGCTACGCCAGCATTATCAATAGCCTCATTAACCTCTACGGCTTCGTATACACCAGTACCGCCTTCGACAGCCTTGCGGGACGCAATCTCCTCTTTGTTCTCTGCCATGCCAAGAATACGGAACCGTCCCATGTAGTAGAGGATGATGTCATCAATGCCGTCAGGAAGAAACTTGCCATCAATCAAACGAATGTAGTTGCCTCCTGGTTCATATACCCACATGGCTTCTTGCGGGTTGCCAACCTCTTTGACAGCAGTAGCCATTTCTTTGGCCCATTCGCCCTCAGTAGGAGCCGGACGCAACTCAAGCAATGAAATCTTCTTGATCTCATCATACGCGGCGGTTGCAGGGTTGCCTTTGCTCGGAGGCACACCATACACAACCTCTTTGCCGTCAGCATCCAGCACGACCCTGAAGGCATATGGAGTGCCATCCTGTAGCCTGTATTCGCGCTTGCCCTTATCAGCCTTCCACCGCACAACACTCAATGAGTCGGCATCTACCTTGGAACCAAGCACAAACTGTCTATTGCGATACTGTGACCTCTCACGTACAGTTCTCAGTTTTGAGTAGGCTGCGCCATCCGTAGTAAGTGCCCATGGAGCCAACTCGGTTTCGCGTTTTTTGAAGTGGATAACCTTGTTTGCGTCTATCCACCACTTATACGGTGAACGACGGCATATCTCTGCCAGACAATCAGCAACAGAGAGATACGAGAACTTCACCGATATTGGCTTGTCTCCTTGCTGGACAGTGCTGATCCATACAGGTTCTTCATCCTCCAAGACCTCATAATAGCCAGATGCGAACCCTTCGGATTCAAGATGCTTCTTAATGATTTTCTTTAGAATATCACCAGGAAAAGCTTCGGTATGAACTCCAGTATAGTGCTTGCGGTCTAACACGCAGGCGTAGTCAACTAACTTTATATGCAAGTCAGTGGCCTTGGTTCCCTCAATCGGGACACGCTCAATTTTATCTATTTGACCGCCAAAAAGCTGAGCGGTATACGATTCATCGCCTTCACCCATATCCTGCGATATCAACACAGGCATCCCTACGACTAAATCCATTGGTAGCTTCTTGTCTGGCAAATCTTGCAAGTTAACCGACCCAGTAGTGCGGCTGTTCAGCTCTTGGCTCAGCATGAGGGAACCGATACGCACATGTTTAGTGCAATCAACCCACTCTTGTCCATCTCGTATATGGAACGACAACACTCAATATCACCTATTCTAAAGGGGCTGGATAGCCCAGCCACCAACTTAGTAGGCACGTTGCGGAGTGATTCCCATGCGCCTCAGCGACTCTATTGTGGACTCCTGCACCTTGCGTGCCAACACATCCATATTGCGATCATCAATATTGCCGTCAACCTTGATGTTGTTATTGATGGTTATATCGCCATATCCAGAACCCATGTATGCATTAGCCTTTGACGAACCCAACGGTATGACCGCTTCTGGCCCAGCTTCGCCTATGAGGGCCAGCGTCGGAGAGGTTACAATGCCTCCTGTGGCCATTGCAGTAGCTTCGGACATCTGCTTCTTATACGATGCCTGGATTGCGGACAGTGCTATGAGTGCTCCGGCTATTGCAACTGCACCCCATGGTGTCCACATCCACTTCAATACCTGAGACAAGGTTTTGCCTGCCAACGCAGTGGATATAGCTGTCTGAATTACGATAGCCAACATGTTTCCCATGAACTTCAAGAATGTTGCCTTGATGTCGCCTTCACCAGTAATCCAGATATGTAGTGCTTCATGAGCAAACGTATTGAAAGCCGCTTTCATGTCCTTCAAGCCGGACTGAGCTATTTCATCTAGCGTCTTGAAATCCTTCTTAGATTGTGTAATAAGGTTGATGCCAAGAAACTTCCACACGCTCTGCATATTGAACGAGCCTTCAGAAAGGTCTTCTACCATCTCATTAAGCGTTTTGTCCAACTCGCTCCGCAGATCAGTGTCAATTTGCTTTTGCAGTGTTGTCCAGTTGACGCCCATGACTTCAAGCGAAGCGCCTATGTTGCCCCATATGGTTTCGAGTTTTGTTTTAAGCCCAAGCCATGTTCCCTCTAGCTTTGCTTGTTCGGCAGCAGCGGCATCTAACGCATAGAAGTCTGCCCAATCGCACAGATGCTCAATATTCAACTGCCTGAGTTCATCTGGTAAACGATGCCACATAACAACTAGCTCATACTGTTCGGTTGCTGCCATATCAAGGTTGTAAAACTCTACCCAATCACGCAAATAGCCAATATTAAGCTGTTTCAGCTCTTCGGGAAGTTGCTGCCACATTGCCACAAGCGAATCCTGCTCAATTGAAGCCATATCAAATGCATAGAAGTCTGCCCAATCTGCCAATTGCCCAAGCTGAACTGCATCAAGCGATACAACCATATTGTCTACAGAGTTCAAAACGTCCTCAGTAGCCATGTGCATAGCACCGCCGGGGATAGTTGCGGTCTGCCACCAGTACGTGTCAGTGATGTCGCGAAGGACGCGTAGGTTGTGAGAATACTGCCGCTCAAGCTCTTGCTGTGCTGCATCTACTATCTGGTTCATGGTGTCAGCCTTGTCCTGCACAGACTCAGTATCGAACAGCGGTAACGGCATATCTGCATCAAGCATCGGCAGGGGTGCGTCAGTAGCAAAGGAGGATGCGATCTGAATTCCTTGCGGCATCCACTGCCCGGCCCCTATGCCACCAGCTGCCTGAGCAAGCATGTTGGGACCAATAATAGCAGTCGGCAATGCTCCAGTAGTAGGGGTGTAGCCAGCTGCCTGAGCAAGCATGTTGGGACCAATAATAGCAGTCGGCAATGCTCCAGTAGTAGGGGTGTAGCCAGGAAACTCAATATCAAGCACTCTCATCATTTCTTCAACTGTTTCTACTAGTGGCGATATGCGAAGTAGATATGCCAAGACGGTTTTGAATCTGCCCATAAGCTTAGGGTCAGTCTTATAGCCTTTATCCCTACGCAAGCTATCCATTCCAGCCATGGCCTTATGCCATAACTCTTCTTCATCGAAACTAAGATATGGTTTTAGCTCGTTGAATAACACTACCCCTTTATCCGTGGATGCCAGGGCTTCCGTTAAGGAAGGGCCATACTGAGACTTAAGCCCATGCGCTCTCAGTTTGGAGATTAGCTGAGCGGGCGAACCCTCTACTGCTGTCCTGGGATCAGCTACGTTCGATTTCACTTCATCGTACTTCTCTAGTGGTGTACTGCGTAGTGCCTGACCGGGTACAAAGCTTGGCTCGGCTACACCCACGCCCTTTTTGCTCTTGGCAGTCTCGACAGACTGTTGTTCTATGCGCTCAAGCAAGGTTACGATGTCTGTAACCTCGTCTGGTAATGACACACCTGCTTCTTGCAAGACTGCTTCAGTCTGTCCCCATGCTTTTCCAACAGCAATCTTAAATGTTGGCTCTTGCTCCAACGCCTTCATGATGTCTTGTGGTGCACCCTTTACAAACGCCTGTATCGTCTCATCCGGGATGGCAAGGCCCTTCATGACCGCTACACTCTTGGTGAGATCTTTGTTAAGGGTTTTGATGCGTTGGTCTACCCAATCAAAATGCTCAGTCAGTAGCCCAAGCTTGGATGGCCCCCACAGCATGGCCCATGATACACTAAGCCATGATATCTCCAAAGACTTGGCCAAAGAGGTAAAGGTAGCTTTGATGCGTTCTGCTGATTCGTCAGATGTTGTAGCAAGCCACAAGATTGCCAACCCAATACCAACAATGCCAGCAGCAATAGCCCCTTGCGGTGTAAGAAGACTAGAGATAAGCCCTACCGCCGCCCCAGCAAGCAACAATCCAGGGCCAGCAACAGCAATAGCCGACAAGCTTTTTGCCAATGCTTCTTGCTTGGATGGTTCGAGGCTATTAAATGCGTCTACACCTTGTTGCAGCTTCTCAAGAAACGTTGCCAATGGCCCTTTGGATATATCCATTAGAGTGCGGCCTAGAGGCTCAAGAGTAATAGCAATCTGATTCTTAAATCTTGCCCATTCCTGATCCCAACGCCATGATTCAGCTCTAGCCCTACCAATAGCGTCTTCAACCTTGCGCAGTTGGTCTACTGTATCATCTAGATCCAAAGTGCCTTTGCGTATTGCATCAGACATCACAGCCGCAGCACGACCACCAAACATTCCGGAACCGAAGATTTCGGTTGCCAGTGTCAGGGCTTCCATTTCGTCAGTAGCATCCTTGATGCCTTGGACAAATACGCCAAAATGAGCTTTGGGATCTAGCCCCTTCTCTTGCAAGACCTTAAATGCGCTTCGGAGAGCATACGACAACTGATCTATCTCCATGCCCGCTTCGTACATTTGGGTAATGAAAGCTGTCGCTTGGTCAAAGTCATAGCCTAAGACTTTCAGCAAAGGCCCAAGCTCAGTCATTGTCATCTGAAGCCTCACGAGTCCCAAGCCAGACTGCTGCGAAGCATAGAACATCTTTTCTAGCGCATGATCGTATTCGTCTGCACCTAGTGTCCAGTAACGCGCCATCTGTGAAAACGTTACAGCTGACTCCTGTGCCGACTCATCCATCATGCGAGATGCATCAAGCATTTTGGCAGACAAGCCCTCAAGGTCAGTGCCCTCGATCTTTAGTCTACGATGCAGTTCTGCCATCACCTTACCAACATCAACAAGGCTAGATGCGCTACCTTTTCCGACTTCGCGGAATGAACCCTGTAGACCAGCTAACGTGTATCCTGTTTCGCCTGTGCGAATAGCTATGATGTTTAGCGCAGCATCAACTTGTCGTGCAGCTTCAAAGGCAGCTGTGCCCAATAGGACAAGGGGGGCAGTAAGAGTCTTAGACCACGCCCTGCCCATACGCGTTATCTCGGCACCCATCTTGCGAAGCGATTGCGATGCTTCATGCATCCCAGCTTGTATCTTGCCAACAAACTCCCTGCGGAAATCAACGTCAGTAAATAGTCTGCGCACAAAACCTGCTGTATTTGTAGCGTCGTCCCTAATGGATGAGAATGCATCGCGTACACCGAATTGGAATCGCTCTAAACCAGTCATGGCCAAACGCGATTGACGTATGCCTTCACTAGAAAACCCTTCAAAGGCATCGGTCATCGCCTTACCACTTTGTTTAGCTGATTCACTCACTGTAAACAGGCTCTTTGATATCTCTTCAATGCGTTGCGATGTTTCCTTCGCCTGTTGTGACGTATTGTTTGCCATGTCGCCCATACTCTTGTTGATTGCAGCAGTGTTGCGCTCAACCGCTTGTGTTAATGTGTCCAAAGACTTGACGAGGTTCTCAAGTGAAGCAGATATCCTGCTAGCCGCCTGTTCTATCTCTCGCAAACCGGAAGTATCGGCTTGTATTCTGATAATAATGCTACCTAAATCCACCCGCCGATCACCTTCCTTTCAAAGAGACATGCGCCACCTAACGGCGAGGCGGCGCACTCTTCTTTCGTTGCTTTTCCATTTCTTCATTGAGGATTTTGAAGTATGCTATCCACTCGGTAAACTCTTCAGAGCTACCAAGCTTCTCTTCTAATTCGCGGACGGTCATGCCCAATTCATGGGCTATCTGAAACCATGCTAGTCGTCCGCTGTCTCTGAGTTTTTTGCTGCTTTCTCCACAGCATCCTCAGCCATGCCAGATAGACGCATCCATGCCAGCACAATGTCACAAACAGGCTTTGCGTTCTTCTGCGCTAGCCTATCTCGATGAGACTTCTGGAAGATAAGCTCTTCGGTCACAGGGTCACGTGCAGCCATAATACAGAGGTCAGCATATAGCTCCTCTGACTTGGCTTTTTCGCCACCCTTTTTGCGGATATAGTCCTCTGTGCTACCACGTTCACGCGCAGTCATGCTGATTACGAGGACATCAACGCCCCACTCCTCTATGTGGAGGACCTCTCTCCTAAGGTCATCAGCATTCAAAATGCGTTCTGCTATGCTCAAACTACACTTCTCCTTCCTTCAGGCAAATCATCTGTCATTCTGTTAAACATCTTGTTCAGCCAGAGCAGCAACATATCCAATTGCACCTGTGATCTGTGCTGACAGCGACTCCTCCACTACTCCTTCTATAGCAGCACTCACACTGTCGCTTGTCAATTGTCCGTACGCATAGTAAATGTACTCATCGTTGCCACGCATCTCTAAACCCAAGACTGTGGTCTGCTGAATAACGTCGATGAAGAACGGGTCTCGCCACCATTTCTCGAAAGATGCCGTTCCTCCACGCATGACAGAGATGTATTCTCGCCATCCATCTTGGTTGTCCCAACATGTCACGTCATGCGTATCGGCGGTAGCGTCAAGGCTCCAGCTATGTGCGCCACCAACCTTGCTAGGAATAGGCAATGCCCACACGCTTGCAGTCACGACTGCTTGTGCCTCTAATGGTTCGGCAAACCGCACAAGACCACCAGCATGACAAACAGTATAATCAGGAACATCTATCATGCCAGTGACAGTCACAACCACATCCGTGTCAGGGTGCCACCATCGGTTAGAACGGTTAACAGCATAGTATACTTGCCATGTGTCATCAGCACGTGCCATTGGAGTATTAGCAGCAAACAACGACAAATTTGTAGCTGTTAGGTCAATCAGGTATAGAGATGCTTCGTATCCCCTAAGAGGTGCAGCCATACTTTACACCACCACTATACAGCGTTATACTTGGGCTTGCCGCTAATTTGGCCAGTAAACGAACACTCTACAAGCCCGTCAACAGATGCAGCAGGGCTTACGCCTGTAATCAGCACTGTGGAACGATAGAAGTTGGTGTCATCAACATACTCATCTATCGTTACTGGTTCAGCATTAAACCAAGCATCTTGCAGTGCCTTCTGCCCGGTTTTGGACGTGTCTTCCATGTCCCAACCAACAGTTATGGAGACGGTTCCGCTGCCCAATCCATAGATATAGGTGCGCCAACCACCTTGGCCATCGTTCATATGGGTCGTCTCTATGGTGTCGCGAGACAAGTCAGCAGACCAGTCCTTGACCCAACCGACCTCTTTGGTTCCGACCATGACCTTACCACCATATCCTGCCTTGGCCGCCATCTAAATCACTCCCGATAACCGCCTGTGCCTTCACGCATCAAGCGGAAATTCAATGAAAAAACGGGACGCTTGTTTTCGTCCCGCCCTATGTCGCCTATATCACCCAGCATCATAATGCCGCCGTAGTGAGTCCCATTGATCTCTTGAGTTGGCATGCCAAGTAAAGCATTCTTAATCTCTACTGCCTTCTGCCATGCCGCCAAATAATCAACAGGAGAACCACGCACATGCACCATGACCATTGGGTAATCTACATTCCATTTGGGATTAGGCGTAAACCCCTTTGTGTCGTATATTGCTATGCGTCTGTCTGGTGCATCGGGGGGCATCATGCCCTGAGTAATTTGCCAATCACCAAAGCCGAAAACGCCAATCCCCTTCTGAACCAACAGTCCACTAATATCCAAAGAGGAAGGGTTCATGTCACCACCTACTCTTTAGAGAGATGTAACCATCTCCCCCAACTCATCTTTAATGCGTTGCTCAAGATCGCCAGATTTCATTTTGACAGCATCCTCTAGATACTTTGCCTTGCCACCCTTGGGATGTGCATACTCAATGTGCTCGTGCTGTGCAGCAGAATACGGCATCGGGTACTCTATTATCACAGCTGGGGACTGGGTGTTAGGCACACTAGATTCATTTTCCACATTAATCGAACCGTCTTTGCTGCCTGTAGCAATCACATCCCCTGTATCGCCCCGCACTGCATATGTCCCAATAATCCTATCGCCTTTTTGGATATCCACAGGCGTAAAGGTTGCACCAGTATCCCACATAAGAGTAGCCGACTCACGCAATTGACCTGTGTCTACCGGAGTATCAGCTACGGACTGCTCGAAGATCTCTAAGCTAGTTTCACGCAATGCTTCGGCAGCACTCCCCGGTGCCAAGGCAACCAGTTTGTTGAGCTTGTCGACAACCTTATCCAGCCCTTCTATACGCGCAGCCATTACACATACACCCTCCAATGGTCAGTAGTGCCGTCAAGCCCAACGTGTTCAGATAAGGCCCGTGGCTCTTTCGCGCCCGCAACAACCTGTTCGCCATGATGGATACCGTACGCTAACTTGCCTGACATGTCCACAGCCTGTGGCAAGTAGAACACGTGACTTGCTACATACTCCGCGCCATGCTTGTCCCTAACAAGCTTCATGATGCCCTGATAACGACACTTGAGGTGTTGAGGGGGAAGATGGTGAACAATTCCCCAATTGTCTTCTTCGCCCGGAGGCCAATACGTACACCATTGGTTCAGTGTTGCAATCATGTGATTGGCACCGTCCCGACTAGCCAATGCGACAACAGGGCTTCTGCCTCCATAGACAACAAGCCATCAGTACGCATGGCATATTGCGCACTATACGTTTCGGAAGCATCACCTATCTTGACCGATTGCACCCCTTCGGCTATGCGCTGTAGCCTCGTTGTGTCAGCCCCCATCAATGCCAAAGCCTCTTCACATACAGCATCCTTGACTTGTGGCGGGGCCTCACACACGGTTCCAAAGGCCATGCGGGGGAATGCCAATGGTTGTTCAGCTGTTACTTTACGTCCCTTGAGCTTTTGTCGGTCGATTCGCCTTGTGGCGGTGAGGATTGCTTGTTCTTTTTCCGTCTCGTTGGCTTCTTGCCATCTTTCTGAGTTGTATCGTCCTCCGAAGTAGGCGTTGGCCTCCGTGAGACTGATGTAGCTGTTGGCTCCGACTGTGAGCACGGCGGCTCCACCTCCTCGAAATCAGAAGAACGGGCAAGCCGTTCAGCAAGCTCACCCGTTACATTCCATATTAGACCTGTCTTTTTATTGCGAACCCACATACCTACACGCCCACAGGCAGTAACACAGCACCGATAGTAATCGTGGTAGCATCAGCAATATCCAAATACAACGTCTCATCAGCCTGTTCGAATCTCATTGACTCCAACGGCCCAATGAACATTTCGGACTCAGCCGGAATCTCTACTACCAAATCGCCTAGTGCTGCACGGGAATACACGCCTGCCTTTACTGTCAAACGATTCGCGCCCCCCTTGCCGCCAGTGAGTGCAGTTGCCGCCATCTCTGTAACTGTTCCAACACCAGTATCCGACCCGGCATTCGCTACAGCCACAAGAGCATTAGCCTCTGCATGGGCCGCAATTGCCGTAGCGATATCACTAGCTGTTGTCGTGATCGCTTTGGCTGCACCAGTGGCAAGAGACACTGTAATGGCTGTGCCATCCACAGACACCGCAAGTTCTGCGTTTACATCATCAGGGTCTACGTATTCAACAGTAATGGCATTGCCCAATGCTCCATTGAGCTTGGATGTGTATTTCAGATCATTGTTATTTCCCGTTAGTGCTGTGGTCAGCGTAGCCTTTGTTTCTTTTGCCGCATTCTTGACATGTATTATCAAGCGTTCAGGACGCGGGGCAGCGAGAGCCATACCGTTCGCTACATCGTCAGCGTCTATTGTGTGGTAGGCAGCAGCAAGGTTCTTGGCTGTGTTCAAGGCCAAGGCAGCTGCTGTCAATTTAGTTCTATCTCCCATAGAATTCACTCCTTAGTAAAAGGGCGCGATAAACGCGCCCATATCCAGCTTGCCTATGCCCTATTTACAGTCAACACAGCGAGAGCTTTCGGACGCACAACCTTAGCACCATATACATGAAGCCCCTTGATCGCATCGGAGAAGCCCTTCTCGGGACGATACCCTTCAACCGATACAATCTGGTCGGCGAAGCTCCACGCCATCCTGTGCCCAGCCGTGATCTTGTATAGCGCACCGTTTGTGTTCGGGACATTATTGCTCTTGAGCAGAGTGAATCCAGCAGCCTGCCCAACCGTACCGTTCATCAACCTGTCCTCAGCTGGCATATTGCCCACCTTTACGAAACGGTCATCCTTCAACAGAAGCCCTTCGTAGAACGGAGGGATGATTGCCCAACGGCCTTCCTCGGGAATATCGTTTTCATCCAAAAGGACGCTAAGGTCAACCAAGTACTCATATGCTGTAGTGGAAGTCGGAATAATGGGGTTTACATCGTCGCCAATTGCATTACCAGCAGCAATGTCAACGTACATGTCCGCAATATATCTGTCGGCAACGTTGCGAAGGGCATATGCGGCCTCTCGCATGGCCTCGTCCATCATCTTCGGATGCTGCTGAACCCTATCTATGTCATCAACCTCGAAGTGAAAATACTTCTGCTGGTCGATAACAAGAGTGGTCTCAGCATCAGTAAGCTGCTGGGGGGCACCAATATCGCCATATTTGGCATAGTTACCGACATCTACTTGCCCAATAGAGTGAATCTTAACGGTATTACCGTATGCTTTAATCTCGCCTTCATAATCGCGATTTATGACGTTTTCCTGGCCGTACACCAAAGAGGTCTGCAAGTTTTGCAGAAGCCTCGCGCTCCATATCTGTGGAATGAAACTATCAAGTGCCACGTAGATCTCTCCTTATTTGATGAGACCCTTTCGCAGCTGCTCTGATATATCGCCCCAATGCTTGTTTATCTCATCAGGCGACATGCGTTCTAATTCAGCCTTGGTATACACTTTTGTAGGTGTGTCGGTGGGGGCTGGCCTTGAACCGCCACCAATTGGCTGTTTTTCTTTTTCGCGCACTAAGTATGGTTTGTCAGCAATGAGGGCCGTTAGAGCTTTGTTTACATCCTTGATGGTGCCACCCTCATCAATCTCAACCAAATCCTTATCCATCAGCGCGTACGCTGCATCAGGGTCTACAATATTTAGCGCAACCGCAGCGGCCTTGACTTCAGCCTGAAGCAATCGCTCATTCGCCACGCGCATAGCGTCCTGCGCCTTCTTTTCCGCTTCTTCTTTTTCGGCTTTGAGCTTTTCAGTCTCAGTCATTGCAGCCTTCTTGCGCTCTTCTTCCATTTGGGCTTCGTAAGTTGTTTTCCACTTCTTCTCAGCCCTATTAAGACGTTCTTGCACAATGCGGTCTACGTCGGCTTGGTCGAAGCGTTTTTCCCCCGTTGGGGTGTCCACGTTTGCTTCCGGCGTGTCCGGTTCCGCAGGAGTCTCTGGAGCTGTCTCCTGGTCTCCCGCTAGGGTCTTTTTGTTCTCAAGGTCTCCCATTCTGTACCTCCCGTTTTAGGGCCGTCGCCCATACCTGCTTAAAGCAGTCAGTCAGTAATCATAAACGGTTCATTGTCAAGCTCTTCATCAGTAAAGCAACCAGCGCATGGCACCTCTCGTCCCTTGCGCAAAATCATGCGTTGCGGTCGAGGTGCGTTGGTTGCATCTCCCTCTAGAGGCAGCGAAAACGTGCCACGGCGCAGCATCAGCGCAATAGCTGCGTAATTCAAAAGATCCATCCACGAATCGTCAACAGACTCGTTGGATGGGTCATCAAGACGGTCAGATTCCCACAGATTTCTTAACCTGCGGACTTTATCGTTAACGCGAACCAAAACTCCCAATTCGCCAAAGTCCATGATGTTGCCATGCCCATAATCCTGTTGCTTGCGTATCAATAGCTCACGGCACTCGGCCAATACCTCATCCGCAGCCTGTTCAAACGTCTTTGACATGACTAGTAATACATCACTCCTCAATAAAAGAACCGCCCTTATAGGCGGCTATTTCGTCATATGCTTCTCGCTTCCATGACTCTCGGTCATATTGTCGGTCATCATCAGAAAGGATGCCGTGCTTATCCAATTTCCCCGGCACCTTGTGGTGAGGGGATTGCTTTAATCTCTTGCCAATCAAGCGTTTTCTGTGCCATCGAGAGTATCCCATGCCACGCACAGTATCACTCCAGTTTTTGTTCTGCCAATCGGCGAAGCACCTCTTCAACTATCTCATTAGCCAAGCAGTCAAATGCATCATCTTGCACAACGCCATTGAGGTAATTAGACATGCATTCTGTTGAGCAGAACTGAAGCTCTAGCCCCGAACTGCAAACAGAACTCGCCCTGCTCAGTGCCTTTCCACAATAATCACATGAGGCCACTCTCATTCCTCCTTTTTGGGTAGCTCTTCAACCACTTGCCGTTCAGCCGCTATTTGTTTTAACTCCAGCTCCAATTGCTCACCATCTATGCCATCCAGCATCTTTAATGCAGACCCCGTGCTCACAAGCCCTACAGGTTTACGTGCAACCATGTTCTGTGTCAATTCTGTATCGTCATCGGGCAATCCGTCCTGCCACTGGATACTGACATCATTAAGCTCCACTGCACCTTCCATGCCCTGTGCAACCTCCAGCGCAGCACATGTCTGTATAGCTCTCTTTAACGCAGGGTCTAGACGCATCCGAATACGGTTTACTTTGGCGAGAGGGGCGATCATAAGGCGTTTCAATGCAGAACCAGACTCACACAATCCCTGTTTGATGTTGCCAAACGCAGCAGGAGAAGTTTCGGACAGCATGTAAAGCTGGTCCATAAGTATCTCAATCTGCGTAAATGCAGCTTCTAGCTTTCCGTCCCATGTCACATATCCAGGACGACCTACCTTGTCGTCCACAGGCCAGAACTTGCTCCCACCCGGCATATGCCACTTCCCTGTATTGGGGTCTTGCTGCATAGCCATACGCGAACCATACATGGAAGGGTCAGCATGCTTATCCAGTATCTTTGCAATCTGAGCCAGTCGTGCTTCTATCTCCGACACAATCGAACCGAGATCATCGAAATCATTAAGGCCATAGACTGCATTTGATGTAAGCAGATTGTGAACAGGCTCTATGAGAAAGTTGTCGACACCTGTTTCCACCACCATTGGGTCGTACAACAAAAAACCAATCTCACCATCGTCATACGTATACTCGCGATGCTCAATGAAGCCACGATAGTGAATCTCGACTACAAGTCTTTCTCCCACAACCCACGCCAAGACATGCGCCCATGTTTCCTTCACATTCATGGAATCAACAACTGGGAACCAGTACTCCGGTGGCTGAGATTCGATAATTCCACGCTGCCCGTCGAAACGCACTTTGAAGATGCCTGTACCACATGTAGGCACGTCTAGTGCCACCTCATACGCGACATTAAGAAGGTCATTGTCTTTCATGATGCGTTCTAATGCAACCTGTTCAGGAGAGCCTTTGGCTCCCGCCACAATGGTAGGCGGTTCACCAAGTAGCATGTCAGCCCATAGCGTAGCAATGCGTTTAGGCCAGTTCAGCACCATGACCAATGTCAGTGCTTCATCCTCGCGCAACATACGCTCCAGCGCATCCCGATACACGAGGTCATGCTTGCCTTCAAATAGCAAACGGTTCTGTCGATACGTATCTAGTCGGTCACGTTCAGCCTCGGGGGGCCACGGTTGACCATTATTTAAGAACCCAAAATCAGTTATCAACTCACCACCCCCTTGGCTTATCTATCGGAGCATAACTTGGCAGGTTGGGGTACATTGTTCTAATGGCATACCTAAGCGCATCCAGCGAGTGATCGTGCTTCGGTATCGGCCTGTCCTCGCCTCGTAACTGTGCATTCGCATCCCACATGTAAGAAGAGAACTCTTTTCGAAGATTCAAACAACCAGCAGCAACCTTGAGCTGGTCTTTGCCGAGGTAGTTAGAGATATCACGGATTCCATCCAGCACATCATTGTCGGCATCAATCACATTCCATATCTGTTGCTTCTTACACTCTGCCTTGAATGATGTAGCAGACGGGTCAACGCAGATGGCTCTAATCGTCAGATCACCAATGAAGTCCCGAAGGTCAGATACATATTCCGAGTCTGTCTTTTGTCTGCCCATCCCGTGCGAGTCCCAGTGGTACTCTTTGAGCACATACAGCACATCGTCTTTGCGCCCTAGCAACAGGAAAGACGTAGGGTTGGCAGTTCCATAGTCAACACCGATAACATACTCGCTGAAGAATTTAGGTGTCTCTTCAGGGTTGAAGCAGAACCTGGACTCATCCCACATGTCGTAAACTGCGCCTTCGGCAACAACCCACAAGCCCTCAATAAAACGCTTGTACCACAAACCCGTGTATTCGTTCTTCAAATCACGGATATACTGAATAGGCAGATTGGGGTTGTCTTCAAGCACGAAATGCCACGTTTTAAGGTTTAGTTCATGCGCACGGTCAAGATATTCGGTTTTGAGCCAATGATATGGCGAGTCAGGGTTAGTGGTGCCAAACAGCTTAGCATCTTCAACTGACATCCTCGCAAGACACTGCTTGAAGAACGATTCAGGCCATAATGTAAGCTCATCCCCGTACACTCCAGCAAGCGTCATTCCCCTGATACGGCCCTCTGAACGTTCGTCGTTGGCTCCGGCGACGTATATCCTGCGTCCATACAATGTCGCTTCGCCCTGGCCTTGGCGGTACACTAAATTATCCCCAACCATATCGAAGATGGGGTCGAGGATATTGCGCTTCAGTGTCCGTTCAGTTTTAGCCGCCATCAAGAGGTCGCCAGGAGGCCCCTCTTCGGCGTATTCTAGCCAACGGGCTATAGATGCGATAGTTTTCCCTGACCTAACTGAGCCTTGCCATATGTTGATACGTGCATTGGATTCAATGATCGACTGGTAGCCCTTGCGCGAGAATGGCCCCCATATGAAACTAGCCGCCGAACTCATTACGGGCCTGCTCCAACATCTCAGCCAACTGCTTCAGCGTATCGGCAGCCTGCGGCTTGTGTTCACGCTTGGCCCACTTGTCAGGGAATTTCCGCTCTAACCTCCAAGCAGCAGCTTGCCACTGTCCACCCTCTGCTGCTTTGCCGATTGTAAGCACATCGCGAATCTCTGCTTCAGCCAACGCTTTTTTTACTGAGTGTCGAAATTCTACAAACTTGGCTTCGTCTTTATTGGGTTTAGCTTTGGGGTCTTTCTCAAGGCGATCAATCTCCCGTGCACCACGACGCATCCAATCATGAAGCGTCGTCTTGTCAATTCCCGCGAAGGCCGCAGCCGTTTCCATGTAGTTTCCGGCACGTACCGCGTTGCAAACCTCTTCTTGCACTTCCGGGGTCAGCTTAGTCGGTCTGCCCGGCTTTGCCATAACAATCACCCTCTAATACTCATACCCACAGTTGGGGCATATGTTAGTCTTGCGTTCGCGTGGTTCTGGCGCATACTCAGCTATCTCCCTAAGCTCAGGCAGCTCAAAACCAGTCAACGTAATATCAAATGCACCGCTATCCAACTCGCTCAACAGATCGGCAAGGGGCGTGAAGTCCCATTCGCTCTCCTCAGCGAGTTTGTTGTCAGCAATGCAATACGCTTTTGCAGTCTCGTCGTCGGTATCCCACCACAAAACAGGCACTTCCTTAATGCCCAATGCTTTTGCAGCCTTGTATCGTTGGTGCCCAGCAATAATCATGCCTGTGTTTCGTTGGGCTATGATCGGGTTAATGAATCCGAATTCCTGTAGTGAGCGTTTCAGCTTCTCTAGTCCCTTTGCGGAGATTTTACGTGGATTCCCCGGATAGGGCCTTAAATCGTCTAGCGGGACATATTCAACCAACACCATTCCCCCTATGCGCCAGCTGCCGGTACAGCATTTCGGTTTCTTGGACTTCCTCGGGCGTGCTGCGCTCTCGCCTTGCAATGACACGCCATAATTTATCACGGGCTATATTGCCATCATGCACTTCACGGTGGCAAAACGCGCATAAACATACAAGATTGCATGGGTCATCAGGACCTCCAGCCCCACGAGTAATGACGTGATGCACTTCCAGACGTGCGTCAGACCGCCCACATAACTCGCAATGCCGTTTCCGTATTGCCTCAATTGCTTTCTTGTCTTTTTTGCGTCTCGGCTTCATGCGTTCACTCCTTTAACCAAAGAAGGTCGGCTCAGGCTTCTCCCTAACCGACCATTCTAAGGTGTCGCAGGGCGACTTAATTATCTGCGGGTATGAGCACGTCGCCCGAATGTCATACCCTCCCGCCTGCGACAAGCGGGGGATAAAGAGGGCAGCGAAAAATATATGGAAGCTGCCCCCCGACAAAGCTGCGGCATATTATCTAAAGCGCCGTCACGATGTCGATTGGCGGCAGTGTATCTACCACTGCCAAAATTCTAGTCACGCAGACTCCGAATGCCTCCAGGAACTACTACGGCGCCGACAGCGAATCCAACTTTGCCACAAAAGATTAATTGGGCCTAGCCAACGGTGGGGTGGCCCTCCCACATCTCCACAAGGGCGACAGATGCCTGTCCTGTCCTCGCTGGCAAGGCAACAGTTTCATAGATGAATGGACGCCGCGCAGGACACGTCATTCCTCCTTTATCTCATGCGCCAAACTATTTATTTTCATGGGATAATATACCGAACCCAAAGACCGTCTCTCTTGCACAGGATGCGTTGATTGCTCGAGCCTCGCCATGGTAGTGAGGGCAGTGATGCGACATACGGGCCATCTACTAAATAGTCCACATGGTCAAGCAAGGGGCTTCCCTCAATCTGTTCCAAGGTATAACCAGTATAGACAACCACCGTAAGACCAAGCTCGCGAACTTGTTTTGCTAGCCGTGCAAAGGCTTCGTCCTGCTCGAAAGGCTCGCCACCACTAATCGTGATTCCATTCAACACGTGGTTAGAAGTGATTAGATTGATTAGGCTATCAACACTAACCAATTCGCCATCGTATGACCATGTTGATGGGTTGTGGCATCCTTCGCAATGATGAGGACAACCCTGTGCATAAATAACCATGCGTATGCCAGGGCCATCTACAACGCTCTCTTCGGTTATTCCGGCTAACCTAAGCATGTTCTGTCTCGCAATTCACTCTTCTTCGCGTCATTGAAGCGATCAATGGGAGCCAAGTATCCGGTAATGCGTCTAATCTTCGAGATGTCAAATGAGCGGCATTTGGGACAGTAGTATTCAATCAATCCGGAATATCCACAGTTCCGACACTCATCTATCGGGAAATTGATACCGCCGTATCCGATGTTGGAGACGTACATTTGCTTCACAATGCTCTCTATAGCCTCAGGGTTATTAACCGGAGGCGCAGAAAGCTCCACATATGAAATGTGCCCGGCGTTAGTCAAGCGGTGGTATTGTCCCTCGATCTCCAGCTTGTGTGAGATCGTAGTCTTGAAGTCAACGGGGAGATGAAAGCTGTTGGTATAGTAGTTCTTATCTGTGACTCCAGGGATAATCCCAAATTGCTCTCTGTCCAATTTAACAAAACGCCCTGACAGTCCCTCAGCGGGGGTAGCAAGAAGAGTGAAGTTCAAATCATGCAGACAGCTATAGTGGTCAATTATTTGACGCATAAACGAGACGATTTCTAGTCCCTTTTTGTTAGAACCTTCGCCATGATGAGAACCGTAAAGGATGCGGAGGGTTTCGGCCAATCCTATAAAGCCAATCGACAGAGTGCCATTGGCTATAGTGGGACCTATTGGGTCATATCCAGAGTCAAGATATAGCTCTTGCCCCATGAGAAAAGGCATGTCACGCACTCTTAGTTGTGATTGAATCTCGAATCTATGCATAAGTTGCTTGACCGTCAAATCAATAGCCTCTCGGAGCAACTCAAAGAAGTATCCTATATCGCCACAAGATTTTAAGGCTAATCTCGGGAGGTTGATGGTGGTGAAGGATAGATTCCCACGACCGTCACTGATTGCAGGGCCTCTTTTATTCGCGATGACACGTGTTCTGCACCCCATATAAGCAACCTCAGAGCCGTATGGGGCATTAAATGTCGCATCCATGAAGCTGAAGGTCGGGTTCATCCGTCGTGAGCATACACGACACGCCAATTGGAACAAGTCATAATTCGGGTCTCCGGGGTTAAAATTAACTCCATTCTTGACTCGGAAGATAATGTTCGGGAACATTGGGGTCTCTCCACGGCCAAGACCCTTTTCGTATACCTCAAGCAACAATCGAGTCACTTCACGACCGTTTTTAGAAGTGTCACAACCAACGTTGACGGTTGAAAATGGCACTTGTGCCCCGGCACGGGAATGCATCGTGTTTAAGTTAAAGATGAATCCTTCCATGGCTTGGTATGCGTCATCGTCGATGTAAGGAGCCATGTCTCGGTCAAAATGCGCGTAAGATTGCCCTCCGTGCATGTCGTTCTGACAGCTCTGGAGGATTATAGCGGCGAGGGCAAAGGCTGATGTTGACCTCTTAGGAGGTCGTACGTATCCATTCCCCGCATCGAAACCCTCTTGGAGCAATCTCCCAAGCGGTATATGTATGCAAGTCAAAGTCTTGCCGTAATAGTCTAAATCATGAATGTGGATATCTCCGCTACGATGGGCATTGGAGATGTCTTCAGGGATTACGTGGTCAAGATAGTATTCTCTACTCGCTGCCGAAGCGATCTGTAACATCTTAGCGGCGGGAGAGTTGCCGATGTTTGCGTTCTCTCTACTCGTGTTTGCAATGATTCCTGCGATGTCGTCCTTAAGCACTCAATACCCTCCATATCCACATAGCCAAGATCAGAAAATACAACCCTGCGAGAGCACTAGAGGTGCGTTCAATACAGTCCTCTTCTTGAAAAGCATTGGCGTAGTTGAATAAGAAACTAACGCAAGAGGATATGAATGCTACCCAACCAATGAACCGAAACAAACTCAGACCTCCTTTCCCCACAAGGGGAGGCCCGGTCACGATTAACGTGATCGTCATTACGACGTTTTTCTCGGGCCTTTTTCTTCACAGGCAAAAAGATGCCTCCATATATGGCCGGAAACATGGTTTTCGGAAGTACTTTTCTTGAGAATTTGATTAAGAATCAAAATATTTGATTAAGAATCAAAAAACCATGCTGAATACCCAATATTTTTGTGGGGTATGCTGGGGGTATTTTGCCTAAGACGTCTAGCGTCCACCAGAAGCGATTGGATATGCCTTTACATAGGATTCCCCTAAAGTGATATAAGAATGGATTCTAGAGGCAACCAGACCCCTTAGAATCAATTCTAGACCTAGAGTGCCGGTCATAGTAATCCATGAGATTTATGATAGTTGGTGGTGAGTATGTAGTGAATCTTTTTCTCGATGCACTATATATATTATACTTCTTCTTTATTCTTTATACTGTATTGGGTATGGCATCTCGATGGCATACCGATACCCTATGGCATACCCTTTCACGAGTCGTCTAGCAGGCCCGATGGCTAAACTGACCTTTCCTGACCTTCGCTCGTTTGCCTCTCGTTCACTTCTCGTTGCCCTGTGGATAACTTGAACGAGCCTGTGGATAAGTCAAACGAGACTGTGGATAACTTCAACGAGAACATAGTGAGAAGGATTATGTAGGGCGATTTGATTCTGAGGAAAATGGGAATGGGAAGTCCCAAAAATTTTGAGGGGTACCCCCCCTCCTCTCCACCCCCCAAAAGGAGGGTAGGGGGGGTCCTCCCTAACCCCTCCACCTCCCGCGCCATAGCCCGTTCTGCAACCGCTGCACATCATCCACTCGCTACCCTACCCACTCGCTACCTAGAGGCTCCTGGAAGGCTTGGGCGTGACCGGCTCCTGGCAGAAGGTTGTGGCCATGGCAAGGCGAATGCCGGGCCGGTGATATGGCAGCAGGCATAGTAGCTACTAGTGACTCGCTACCCAGTGCTTGACTGGCCCATATATGAGGGAGTAGACATGCAGCGACATGATAGGTATGTGCGCGTAAGAAGAGCAAGAACGGGAAAGGTGTGCACAATGCGGCTCCCCTTTACCTAATCGTTTCCTTTTCCCCTTTCCCTAATCTTTTCCATTCCCCTTTCCCTCCCATATCCCTCCCAGAATAATCCATCAAGAAAAAAATGAAAAGATTTGGCCCCAAAGCAGGAGAATCCGTATCTGTGGCGAATATATAGGCAGGACCAATTTGAAAGGAGAATCAGCCATGATAAACGTAACCAATGTCACTCTCTTGCTGTATTATGCAGCATTTCGACAGCGCAAGCCGGTGGACGTAATCGCAAGCAGACTGATCGAGCATGAGGGGAACCGTATGATAGCCAACGTGTATCGCGCCTGGAATGCCGGGATCATGCTAGCAGAGATTATCCTGCCGCAACGCAAGTATGCCTTGTTGACCCATACCGCTGCATCGAGCGTATTGGAGCTGATACACCGCCTAGACTGTGACCCATCCGACAGCGACATAGATACCCTGCATAGCCTGCTGACCGCCTGTGCTGACGACACACATCCGACAGACATATGGGACATAATCCCCTCCACGGGCGACTATTGGGCTTGAAAGGAGTTTGCAAAATGAACGACCTAATTGCGCGCACTTTGGAACTCGCGCAGGAACTGTGGCCGGGAGCTAGCGAGACTACGCGTACGTTTGACTGGGAGGACGGACAACCTGTCTTGACCCTGATGTTCGCGCACATGCCGGAGTGGACCGACTCAGCCATATCCGTATACCTCTACGCCGGCCGGTGGGTAGCCGAAGAACTGTGGTGTCTCGGTGAACCTCATTTCGCCTACGCCTCCTGCCGGAGAGGCGACATCGATGTACCTATGAGCGTGGTACGTGAAGCATTGCAGTACGCGTAAGGCGTACACTTGGGGGGAGGCATATAAGCCTCCCTCTTTTGAAAGGAGAAGAAAAAAATGAGAACCTATCAGATCTATCCTTGGCATTTAACGGCCGAAGAAATCTCACATGATGTTGTGCGCAGTAACGGACATACCGTTACAACCGATGAATACCGCCTACCTTGTGGCTGCATCATACGCCGGCGGCAGGTAGCCTACGGTGCAGGATGTGGCGACAACCTCGACATCCTGGCGGTATGTGATACTCACGCCGATTGGGGACATGTAGCAGGACAGTCAACTGACGTGATGTTGCGACTCATGCACAGAGACTATGGCCTCAGGAGGTATCACATTGCTCCCGCGGAATCTCGCATCGAGTACTTGCAAGTAGACCCCACGTCCCAAGTATTGCAGGCCATGACCGCATATTTGGAACTGGATCTTGAAACACACGACCTGGATGTATGCTTGTACCACCAGACTGACGGCGTACCTATGCGGGCGTGGCTCGGCATTACTCGCCGGTACCGCCTCCCTGTTTCCAGCGACGCAATCGAGCTAACAGAGGCTATCAATTCCGGAGTCTTTGATGACCTGTTTGACGCGATTTTGGGCGATTCAGAGGTTTATTGGGATGGAAGCAATTGGAGGGGAACCCTCTCCGAAGCAGGCTATGACGCCGAAGATGGCCTGCGCGACAGACTCCAAGACTATATATGCTACGATATCGGCGGCTTGTGGGATGCAGGCGATTGGTTGCAATTCAACTCGGCTGAGGATCTTGGTGTATCATCTGACACGCCAGATTCCGAGCTTGAGGAACTTGCGACAAAGCTGGAAGGTGAAGCGGAGTCAGAATGTGTGAGGCTTTGGGGCGCGTACGAGTACTTGGAATGGCTCAGAGCAGAACTCAAGGAGGAAGAAGAATGAGAATCTATAGAGAAATACCATTGACTGAATTCGAGTTTTGGGCAGGAGGAAAAGATACTGTCGAAGAGCTGACTAACTCTGAGTTAGAACAGATCGAACAAATCTTAGAAGAAATTTACCCAGAAGGCTTGGGCGAATTCGAGGTAAACGACTTGTTGTGGTTCGAGCGGGATCTGATCGCTGAGTGGTTGGGCTATGAGGATTTCGACGAAATAATGAGGCGTGACAAATGACAACCATTTGGATACTGTTGTTATTGTTGGCGCTTCCGGTTATGGCTCTGATTTCAGCAGCTAGGAAAAAATGAGGAGGGAACAAGCATGAAGCGCATTTTGGAAATTACCCTTGTACGAGAATACGACTCTGACCCTGATCTATCTTGGCTCATAACAGAGTGTGAGCTAACGCCTGACCTACGTATCATCTCCTCGTGTAGATACTCTGACGAAACCATCCTAGAATATGGCGAGGAACAAGTACTCGAATGGATTGCGGAAGACCATGCACAATATAGAACCTACGGGGATAGTTGGCACATGGTAGGCGTCCGAGCAGTCGCAGAGGTGGTAGTACGTGGAGCGATTATCACGGTCCAAACTCCCGGCATATGGGGAATTGAATCAGATTCCGACGAAGAATATTTTAATGCAGTTGCATTGGACGAATGCGACTATCTGCGGGAACTACTGCTCGAAATGGATTTTTGTGAAGCAGAAATTCAAAGGGCAATAGTTGGGAGGAAATGGGCGTGACTGATACAATCACTATCACAGACACAACCCTCAAATGGTACCGCGCGGATTATCTCGCCGGCGTAGATACGCCTCTAGCTGCACGGCGGTACGACTACGGCAACGGAGAGTGCATGCAGGCGTATGTATACCTGCATAATAAAAAATGGGTTGCCCAGCTAGAGCACACCCGACCAGGGTACGGTTACCGCGCTACCACCTTGTACGGCGAGCCTGCGCGGCAAGTGCTTGCAGCCATACACGCCGAGCAGCCGGAAATAATCTGGGAAATTTGGGAAAGGAGTGAGGCGATTGGATAGGTTGGAATACCTACGTAATTGTGCTTCGGCATTTGAACCTGCCGACATCACGCCAGACGTTGCGAGAGTATTGGAGCCACACACAGAGGCCCTCCGCATAGATGGCGCGGTACAGCCCTATGCCGCATACCTCCCGCAAGGGGATATGTACACCAGTACCACAATCCAACTCTTGGAGGAAATTTGCGATTCCGAAAGCGGCGAATGCCTCCTAGGGCCTGGATGGCACTACGGGTCAGCGGGAGATTTGGCCGAGCTGTACGAGTCTGCAAAGGGATTTGGTAGTATGGTCTAACGCAACGTGTCCCTGCTCGGTATCGCTGAGGGAGCTATATGCTCCCTCTTTCCTTTTAAGGGAGGTGTATGCCTCCCTCTTTTGCTACCAATCTATAATCCGGCGTCCTGTGCGGCTGTTAGAGGCTTTTAATTTTCGCTCCCGTGTGATCCTATGGCTGGCATTATATCGTTCATTCTAGCGCATCCTAGCTATGCATTACGGCATTCGCCCAGCTCAAAGGGAGGGAGAACACATGTTCGCTGAACACCTGTTCCCTTTCCACCTGCTGGATGGGATAGAACACATGTTCGGTGAGGAGGGAAAGGAGGGGGTTCTGGAAAATACAGCCGAAACCTTAAAAGCTAGGTTTCCATTCTGAAAATGAGGTGGATGGAATTTATAAAAAACACAGAGCGAACCCTAAAAGCTAGGTTCTGAAGCCGGGAAGCACAGCCGAAACCTTGAAGGCTAGGATTTGAATCCAATATTCTTTTCAATACGCACTTGACAATCCCTATGTAGGGTGGTATGATTAGGGTGGCAGCGAAGGAGGTTGTCTTATGTGGAACGTATATAACTATCGGTGCCTTATGTATGCCATAGAGTTGGGCTTGATCGAGAAAACCCCTACAGGGTACAGGCTAACCGAGTTTGCTAAGCAGTTTGCCCGTGATCGCGGAATCATTCTGAGGGAGGGCTAAAAATGAATTGGGAGTCAAACAATGTTTGGGAATGGATTGACAATGACGAATGCCTATATAATGCAATGATTGAATATACGCGTACAGTGGATACACCTACATACAAGGGATTCATCGCATGGATGGGCCTGGAAGGCCAGAAAACCCCCGACGGGGTGCAGTGGGACGGAGACGGCCTCACCTATGCAGAGCTTAACGAAATGATGCAGGAGCACGTCCCAGACTGGACCGATATCCGCATAGAACGACTTATCGAGGAAATAGGTATCGACATCGACTATGTTCCCGGTGCCGATCATATTCCGGAGAGTTTCCAGGATTCCGACGCATGGACTGTGACTCTCACCAGGGATTCCGGCGAAACCCTTGTGACCCCCTTCTTCAAGGGAAGAGGGCACCACGGAAAACCCCCGACAATTGAAGAAGTGCTAGAGTGCATTTTGAGCGCTGCGGAATGCTGGGAGGACTCGCAGGGAGACTTTGAGGATTGGTGTAATGCCCTCGGTTACGACAATGATTCCATTAAAGCACTGCGGATATTTGACGCCATGGAAGAGCAAGCAATCAAACTGCAAAGATTTCTCGGCGATGAATACGACGGTGCCCTTTGGGGGCCAGAATACTGGTATAGCTAGGAGGAATTAACATGACCCATAATGTGACCATGTATATTGAAAATAGTGAATACCTGCGCAATGGGATGAGTGACTATGTGCAGAACGCACAATCTCCAACGTATTTAGGTTGGGTGGAGTGGATGGGCTTGGAGAGACAGGAAACGCCGGACGGGGTACAGTGGGATGGGAACATGTTGGACTATGACGAGTTGGACGCACTGGTAGCGACATGGTCAGGGGAAAGCAGAGACATGACCCCAGCGGAGAAATTGGCCGATGCTATACACGGTGCAAAGTATTGTCACTATGATGCTATCCACAATACGCTGATTGTTTGGTATGGCGGTTGGACGTTCAACGTGCTTTCTGTGGCAACCGGAGAGGTTGTGGCCCTGTGGACAAACGTTAGCGACGCAGATGTAGCCCAAGCCGAACAACGTATTCGCTATGTGGTTTCAGCTCACTTCAAAAAGGACAACGGGGCACATTACTTGGAGGCTTATGCCGTATAGGAGGACTAAGAATGAAACTTGAAACATTGAGGGAGAAGCTCCCGCAGGGGAGCACGATTTACACAACTACGGAGAGGGAATCCTCTCGTATCCGCTGGGTGGACATGTATGTAATCCTTGACGGGCGGTTGCATCGGCTGTACGTGGAGGAGGTACAGGAATACTTCGGCTTTGATGCAGATAAGGGCTATTGCGTAGGGGGCACAGGCTTTTCAGCATCTCAGGCGGTAGTGGAGGCCCTTGCTCAAGTGGTGGGCAATGACCCGCATTATTACAAGTTTGATAACTTCAAATCTTTCTAGGGAGGGTTAAGCATGGAGTTGGTTTTCGAGCGAGACAAAGAGACAAAAAATACGGTTCGCTTTGTGGAGCAGGCAACCGATCAGCCGCCAGTGATAGGCATAATTTACATACAAAAGTGGGCCATGAAATCGCTTGGCGACCCGGACACGCTCAAGATCACCGTCGAAGGCTAGGGCTTCTGCCCTGCCTCAACCTCCGGCAATCCGGGGGTTCAGGGAGGCCAGAAACTCAAGAGGAGGTTTTCAAAGTGATGGAAACCCTAAGCATGGACGTACTGTTCTGCGAGTACGAGGACTTTTGCGAAGAGAGCGGCTTGACTGGCTGCATCACCTACCCGGCCACCATCACCACGGAGAGGGCCGAAAGCAGTTATGGTTGCCCTGTGGTCGTCATCGACGGCGAGGCCCGAGGCCCCGGCGAAATGCCACCCGGAGAATTGCAAGTGCCGGGAGAGATGGCTGAGATAATGAGGGGGTTAGGCTATGCAGTGATCGCTTGCGCACCGGACATCTACGCCGAGACGGTACGTATGTATGGGGAGGGCCATGGGCTAGCAGGCCATTGGCATCCAGAAGCGCGACTCGTGCAATTCTAATAGCAAGGAGGTATGACCATGATAAGCAAATGGACCACTGCTTACAGCGATGGCAAAGCAGAGTATGAGGCCGTGCAAGTGCCATGGGATGATGTGACTGCCCTTTTGGGGCATTCCCATGAGGGCAGCGCAGCTGATCGGTCCCAAGATCGAGGACAAGCAAGAGGACGCTTAGCAACCTATGTTCACAGGGCGGGGTTCTTCCCCGCCCGAAGGAGGAATAATCATGGGCGAAATAATGGATAGCCTAATGAATCCCGACATAATAACTAGCGAAACCTGCGTTCGGATCTGGGCCAGAGGTGCCGGGTGCTCTGGACTAGCCAGCCAACTGCAAGAGGTGTATTTTACATGCACCCCTGCGCAAGAAACTCAGGTAATCGAGCGCCTCTGCGCCCTCGTGGAGGCCGATAAGCGCGGGGGGATTGCCATTATGTTCTACCCGGCAGGCACGTACCAAGACATACCGTGGCACCTGCGCGAGGGAGGTTTTTGGCTTCCCTTCAAACAGCGCGGAGATACCCGTATCTGCCGTCAGTTGGAGGCATGGTGTGCGGCGTACAACAAACTTGCCAGAACGGTAAACGGCGACATGAACGTCTTGCGCGCGAACAAGAAGGAGGCTTAATCATGAAACAGAAATTTACATGGAAACGAGGTAAAGGCGAACACAAATTTTTCCTCCACAGCCCCTATAAGGTGGACCGCGTGGAAGCAGTGACTGTATACCGCTGCGATGAGCTGCCCGGAATTTTCATCGCGCGGACGCCTGACAGAGAGAAAGAAACGCATTGGGGTGTTTACCACGAGGAGCTAGGCGCCGTCATTTGGCGTGGCCCCATTCGGTTGCGCGATATTCAGGCATTGGCGGTCAAACACCTTGCCGGTGTTGACTGGAGTGTGCCCGACGCATCACGCAAGGAGCAGTACGAACACATCAACGGCAACAAGGACCTGCATGAGCGATTCAACGCATTCTTGGCCGACGCCAAGGGGTTGATCGCATGACTGGCAAACGCTATTGGGTGCCCTACAGCACCCGAATTGCCCCTGCGAGTCGGGGGCAGTGGGGAGCACAGAACAAGGAGGGAATAAGTATGTTTCAGGTTTTCGAGGATAACGCGGGAGGATTGTATCTGTTCGTGTTTGATGGGGAGGAAATGGTGTATGCCTGTATGGGTTTTGAGCATACGCCGGGCAATCTTCGGCAATGCGTCGAGGAGTTGCAAACACAGGGCCTTAATGCTGTTCAGGGCTGGGAGGGCAATCGCGAACCATGGGACGGTTTGGACGCGGCCCCCGAAGATACTCATAGTGTTTTGTCTGAGTGGGTTGCCCAAGAGATGGGCGGGGCTAGAATAATTGCCGATCAAGACGGTATTTATTATGACCGCATGGGGGCATCTGGAAGCATTGAGTTCAAGGGAGGGCATGAATTGATACCTTGCTAGGAGGACAACAATGAGACATAAAACATCATTATGGTTGGACAAAGATCTATATGAATGGCTCAAAGCATGGGCTGTTCTGAATGGGAAATCAACAACCCAGGCCATGAATGAAGCTATGGCTGCATTCGTGGAGAACATCAAATCTACCGAGAACACTATTCTGGTAGATGAAATCATCAGGCAGGCTTCCCGATAAGGGGGCCTGCTTTCCTATTCTAGAAGGGTTTTCCCCTCTGGCGCGGAGAACCTTAGGGTAGCAGAATCCGGTATACCTAAAACTGATACACCATTAAATCCCCAGCTTAATCCTGGTGTATCGGAATTCGGTATACCGCAAAATGGTACCAATAAAGACAGTACTATATACAACAACAGACAACTGGTTCGTGAGTTAGGTTTTGAAATAAACGAGGATGTCGCAAATGTAAGAGAGACGAGAGGCTAGGCAGAAAGAGGAAGATCAAGCATGGTTAGAACGCGAAAAGGCCCGGTTGGGAGAAGCGGAATTGAGCCGCTTGCACAATCAGGCCCTTTCACGTTGCGGACTAGCATATCAGCTGGCCCG
>Ga0208824_1000264_pt1 | contig 59071 bp, 46 predicted proteins | sample AD_JPNTR3_MetaG_FD_184447 | JGI IMG/M metagenome (GOLD analysis project Ga0208824, IMG submission 184447) | Active sludge microbial communities of municipal wastewater-treating anaerobic digesters from Japan - AD_JPNTR3_MetaG (SPAdes) (version 2) | ecosystem: Engineered > Bioreactor > Anaerobic...
AGATGTCCTATTAAGTCCTTGACATAAAGAAATCCGGCAACATTGTCTGGACTCCCGTCATAAACGGGTAATCTTGAGAATCCACATTCTATAGCCTTTGCAATAACATCTCGAGATTTCATAGTTTTATCCAGAGATACAATACTTATCCTTGGAGTCATTATATCCTTTGCACTTCTATTTTGAAATCCAACTATTCCTTTAAGCAAGAGTTTTTCTTCGACTTCTTCCTTATCCATTGTGTCATCTACCTCTGTGATTTCTTCTATGGATTGAGCAGTAACCTCCTCTGCAACTTTGCCATAAATCTCCTTTAATTTTGCAATCAATGCATAAAGAGGTTTCCCGAACCAGTAAATAACTGAAATCAGATGTTTTCTTTTTTTGACAAAATCAAAACCTTGTGTAATAGCTGTCCTTCTAAAGATTCTTCCACTTAGAAAAAGTAATATAATGGTCACAAAAAAAGAGAGTAAATAAAATATAAATCCTTCTTCGCCACCATTCATAAAAAGTCTGAATATCGAAAGAACAGTCAGCAATGTTGAAGTTATTAGTACTACTTCAGCTTGAATAAATGCAAACCGCATTGCCTCTTCCTCTTCTTTTTCTCCTGAAGAAAGCAAAACAATTTCTATTCCTTTTACAAGGGAATTCACGAGTAATATGAGGATTAAAAAAATCCCCAGTAAGAAATAATCAACGGTCAGATTGCAACTGGGAGGTTCCAACTCTAATAAACTAAGCTAATGGTTCTGGACACAAATATAAAAATTATAATTACTATTTGATAAAAGCGTTGAATTTTTCTAACATAAATGCCGGGTGATAGGACTCCTTGGCTTTTCTTAAACCTTCATCTCCTGCGTCGTCTTCCCGATTGATATATTTCAAACCTATTGCTTCTCTTTGAGCAAATTCTCTGTTGATCATTGGATAGGCACCTCGGATTGAAGCAAAAGCCTTTTCTATATGAATAATAAATGTGTCTGAATTAAGTTGCTCACCTATTGTGTAAGCAACAATTTTACCGTCAATTCTGAGGACACCTCCTTTAACTGACAACTTGCCAAAGTTTGCCAAACATTTAGAAACAGCTGCAGATTCAAGACAGAGTGACTGACTTTTACCACAATCGGCTTCCTTACACCATTCTTCATTAAAACCAATTATCTCGTCGATTGTGTCTTCAGTAAGCTCTTCATAACTCCATCCCTTAAAAAAATCCTTAAAATAATTAATATGATTCCTTTTGGACTGCAATTTTTTGCCAGACAATGAAATTAATTTCTCAGTTTCATATATATAGTCAAAGTTGTTTCTAACAACCTTGAAATTGAATGTTCCGGGAAAAAGCTCTTCTAATTCTGCTTTTGTCTGTGGAGTGAGAGATATTAAACTGAATGAGTTGCCTCTCTCATCTGCATCCTGCATTAACAACTCTATTACTTCACGTCTGTCACCTCTTCCTGCAGGATACAAATACCGGGTTTCTTCTCCACTTCCCGACTTTAACAAAAGAAAATCCTTGTATCGTGCACAACGTGACAAGTAAGACTCATCCCATATAAAGAGAGTTGTAAAACAATACTCCGCTCCTCTGTAATCGGAGTATCTCAGCAATTCATCAATCCAGATCTTGTCTGAAATTGTAATCTGCTTAAAATCTATCATATAATTTATTTATTCAGAAAGCCATTGCTTGAGTGTTCTTATGGCCTCATTTCTGAGCTCCTCCGGCATATTACCTATGCGGGATCTGTGGCTTCCTTTTGGTTGCACCATTACAACAACATTTTTGTGTTTTGGTTCATTAACTTTTACCGCACTCCAAGGATCATACTCCCCATATATGAAAAGCATCTTTTTATCAGTTGTAGCAACAAATCTTTTCAATTTTTTGTAGAGAGTTTTATCAAATTTAAATTCAGATCCTTCCGGAAGAAACAGTTTAGTAAGGTAGCCTTCAGCATTTTTAATTGATAAGAGTTCTTTAAAAGGTTTTATATCATATCCGTAATAACCAAGCTCTCTGGCTGCCTGTACAAAAAAAGGCGTACTTGAACTATTATTGACAAAATAATCCGGAGAACTAATTTTCATCCAATATTTAAAGATTTGATCGTCAGAAGCAGTACTGTCCGGGATCTCATAAATAGAATTGCCCCATTGCCAGAAAGAAAACGAAAACTCTAATACAGAATAGTCGTAAATATTATTAAGAGGCAGATTGAATGTATATTTATTGGATAAACACAGTGAATCAAATTTAGGTTGAAGACGATTTCTTTTTTTGAGAATCTCCTTCTGGAAATTGAGAATAGTTGCTCTTTGCTCAGATGTGCCAACTTTTTTCTCAATAAAGGGCTCGTGACGTCCATCTTCACGGCTTCTGCACAATGGAGCAACATATGAAACAGTAATGTCTACATCCTCAGGAAAGAATGCTCTGTATATCAAGGATGTCTGACCACCCTTGCTGATCCCTGTAGCTATCCACTTACCCTTATAAATATTTTTAAAAAGTGTTACAACATTATGTAAATCGTTTGCTGAATTTTCTGCTGTAAGATATTTCCAATCGAGCGGTTCTGGAGTTGATTCGAGAAAATAGCGATGTTCAACAAATATAATATTTGCATCAAATATACTGGACAATTCTTCCCTATAACGAGGCATTTTTGCATAAGCCCCTCCATACCCTTCTGTTACAACTACAGTTGGTTTGTCTAATCCTGCATTCATAACAAAAACTCTTTGCTTGAAACTTCCAAGATCAGGATTTTTGTGATCTATTGGCTGCTCTACAAAAAGGAGATACTTGTCCTTAAACTGGTCTGTTTTGAGTCTTTCAACCCCACTAATGCCGGGAATTGATGAAATTAACTCTTTAAGAGTATCTTGAGATTGATTCTGTGCAGTAGCAGTAGAGGGGGATGCACATAGAAGAAATCCTGCTGCGATGAACAGAATCCCTATTTTTCTTATTGTTTTTTTCATACTGCAAAAGTAAAGAAAAAACCCTATTTTTGTAGAAATTATAAAGATAGAATAACAGAGGTACAACAATGAACAACTTTGTACAAGAGCTTACCTGGCGCGGAATGATACATGATATTATGCCTGGTACCGAAGAGATGCTTAATAAAGAATCTGCTTCAGGTTACGTGGGAATTGACCCTACTGCCGATTCTTTGCACATTGGTCACCTGGTAAGTATAATGATGCTCAGGCATTTTCAGGCTTGCGGTCACAAACCAATAGTACTTGTAGGAGGAGCTACCGGAATGATAGGAGATCCATCCATGAAATCTGCAGAAAGAAAGTTACTGGATGAAGAGACTTTACGATACAATCAGGAAGCCATAAAAAAGCAACTTTCAAGATTTCTCAATTTTAAATCTGACTCTCCTAATGCAGCAATTATGGTGAATAACTATGACTGGATGAAAGATTATTCTTTTTTGCATTTTATTCGAGATATTGGCAAGCATATTACTGTCAACTATATGATGAGCAAGGACTCAGTCAAGAAACGAATTTCCGGAGAAGAACGTGAAGGAATGTCATTTACGGAATTTGCCTATCAACTCGTTCAAGGATACGACTATCTATTTCTTTACCAGCATTACGGATGTAAGCTTCAAATGGGCGGAAGTGACCAGTGGGGCAACATAACTACCGGGACAGAGCTTATAAGACGAAAGGAAGGAGGAGATGCTTTTGCTCTTACCTGCCCACTCATTACCAAGGCAGACGGAGGTAAGTTTGGCAAAACCGAAAAAGGTAATATTTGGCTGGATGCTCGTTATACATCTCCCTATACATTCTATCAATTTTGGCTGAATGTTAGTGATGAAGATGCCCAAAAATTTATAAAAATATTTACAATGCTTACTAAAGAGGAGATCGAAGAGACCATAGAAAATCATCTTAAGGCTCCTCACTTACGAGAACTGCAAAAGCTTCTTGCAAAAGAGGTAACTGTAATGGTACATGGATATGAAGAATATGAAAAGGCATTAGATGCCTCTCAGATCCTTTTTGGCAATTCAACTTATGAAAAACTAAAAAACATTGATGAACAAACTTTTCTTTCAGTTTTTGAAGGTGTCCCTCAGTTTGAGATATCGAGAACAAGGCTCCCGTTAAATATTGTTGAGCTGTTATCCATTCATTGTAATATATTCTCCTCTAAGGGTGAATGTCGTAAGATGATTCAGGCAGGAGGATTGTCTATTAATAAAGAAAGATGTGAAACTACAGATCTTCAGATTACAGAAAATGAGCTTTTAAATAATAAATATATACTCGTTCAAAAAGGCAAGAAGAACTATTTCATTATTAAATTATTATAGAAGATGCAGAGAGAGAGCACCAGGCAACTTAAAGTGGCCAAACAGATTCAGAAGGATCTGGCTGAAATTATTCGTGAAAAGGGCATGGCTTTTTTTGACGGGGCAATGGTAACTGTCACTTCTGTCAGAGTCAGTCCTGACCTTTCAATAGCGAAAGTTTATCTAAGCGTTTTCCCTTCCACAAAAGCCAAGGATGTTTTTAAAATTATCGATTCCAAATCTAAATCCATACGCGGTGAATTGGGGAATAGAGTTTCAAAGCAATTGAGGATTGTCCCTGAGCTGGAATATTTTATTGATGATTCTCTGGATTATGTTGAAAAAATTGATGAACTTCTGAAAAAATAATTTGAATTTTTCATTTTTTATAGCCAGGCATTACCTTTTTGCTAAAAAGTCGCATAATGTCATCAACATAATCTCATTAATAAGTGCTGTGGGTATCATGTTGGGAACTATGGCACTTATCATTATATTATCTGTCTACAATGGATTTGACGGGTTAATCCGTTCTCTTTATAGTGTTCATGAATGTGATCTTTTGATAGTACCGGCCAAAGGCAAGAGTTTTGTGCCCAAGTCGGTGACTTTTGACCAGATAAAAGGCTCTTCAATGGTCGCCAACTTCTGCGAAGTTGTCGAGGAAAACGTGTTTGTTAAATATGATCAGGAAGAGGCAATTGCTACAATAAAAGGAGTCGATTCTTCTTTTGAAAAAGTTACAGCTTTAAAAAATTATGTAGTCGAAGGTGAATTCTCAATGTACCATGGAGAGATACCTCAAGCTATTGTAGGAAGAGGTATTGCTCAGAAAATAGGGCTTAAGGTTTTCTTTCTAAACGGAATTGATTTTTACTTTCCTTCTCGTTTCAGGCCTGTATCCTTTATTAATCCTATTTCATCTCTCAATAGCGAAAGAGTATATCCTGCCGGAATATTTTCCATAGAAAAAGAGTTTGATGATAAATATATCTACATCCCCATTGATGTGGCCAGAAATCTCATAGAATATGATAATGGCGAAGTTACCTCTGTTGAACTTTATCTTAAAGCCGGGATTAATCCTGAAAAAGCCAAAGCTCAGTTTTCTCTCTTATTGGGCAATGATTTTATAATAAAAAATCGATACGAGCAAAATGAAACCCTTTATAAAATGATGGGCTCTGAAAAACTCTCAATTTATCTTATACTTTTATTCGTAATAATCATCATTTCATGTAACCTTTTCGGCTCTCTTGCAATGTTAATTATGGATAAAAGAGAAGATGTAGGCGTTCTGAAGAGTTTGGGAGCAAACGAAAAATGTATAAAAAACATCTTTTTTTATGAAGGTTGCCTTATCTCCTTCACAGGGATTATTGCCGGGATTGTTGCAGGCCTTATCATATGCCTGCTCCAGCAACAATTTGGTTTTATCAAGATGCCCGGTAATTTTATTATTGAAGCCTACCCGGTTGTTATTAAATGGAGCGACATATTGGCAACTTTTTTGGGTGTTTCATTAATCGGGCTTTTTGCTTCAAAACTTCCACAACGTCTCTTTAGAAAAATTATTGAGAGCAAGGAGATATCTTAATAATTGTTGATGCAACGAAACAGGATCTTATTGCATCTATTAATTGTAGGTTTAGGTTTTAGTACTCGTAAGGGCGGATTTCTTTAAAAGGGAAACGCCCTTCATTACATTTATGTGGCAAATATCCCATAGATTGCAGAACCACTTCCAGACATAGAAGCATAGACTGCACCTTCCTCATAAAATTTCTGTTTCTTTTCAGCAAGAACCGGATACTTGTTAAATACAGGTTCTTCAAAATCGTTAATAATTCTCTTTGACCATTCTGATATTGGATAGCCAAGTAATTTTTTTAATGATTCTGTTTGCCTGGTCGGATTCAAACCGGCATAAGCTTCAGCAGTAGATACATAAATATCAGAAAAATCGAGTCTGATTTTATGATTTGCAAGATCAGGAATAATCATTGGAGTAAGAATATCTCCTCTGCCTTCAGCATAAATACCCTCTCCTGCCTTTGAGTTCAACTTTGAAGCATAAATAAAAAAAGGGCAATCACTACCGAGTTTAGATGCATATTTACACAACTGATGGTCTGTCAGGCCAAGATTAAACAGTTTATTAAGAGCTATCAGCATATTTGAGCCATCTGAAGAACCTCCTCCAAGTCCTGCTCCATAAGGTATTCTCTTAAACAAGTGAATCTCAACCGGAGGAAGATTGAAATCCCTTTTAAGAAGTTGGTAAGCCTTGTAACACAAATTATCTTCCATAGAACAGTCTGGTTTTTTCCCATAGACATAAAGAATAGTTTCCTCTGCTTCAACAACTTCGAGAATATCTGTCAGTTCTACAGGAAAAAAGAAAGTCTCAAGATCATGGTAACCATCAGAACGTTTACCAGTGATCTTAAGACCAATATTGATTTTTGCACAAGGATAGACTATCATTATCCACACTTTGTATATCCACAGTTCATGCAGCAAAGACATCCCTCCTGATACACCAGTTCTGATGAACCACATTTTTCACATTTTGCTCCCGTGTCATCTTTAGTGCCATCAGGAATATATCTTTTCAAAGTTCTTTCAACTCCGTTCTTCCAAGTATTTATGGCCTCACTGTCCAATTGCAGTCCGTGAACGAGATTTACTACGTCGACTATTGGCATCCCGTTGCGAAGTACACCAGAAATAAGTTTTGCATAGTTCCAATATTCCTTGTTGAACATATGTGAAATACCCCCGACAGTATTTCTGTAACCGTAACGGTCAATATACTGGAAATCATATCTTGACTTACCTGTAACTTCGTCTTTTTCTTTGACAATATACCCCATGGTAACTGATTTAGGGATATTTCTTGTATCCTCGTCAAGTAACCCTGTAAATATTTCATATGGAGCACCGTTCATAAGTCCAACAAGTGCAATCCATTGCTCTGGCCCATTTTTAAACCTTATTACTTCTGCCTCAAGAGATTTAGGCCTTTCAACCTTTCTAACTGAAGGTTTGGTATCTTTATCTTTCGCTGAAAGAAGTACGCCTGATCTTGAACCTTCCCTGTATACAGTAACACCCTTGCAACCATATTCCCAGGCTGTTTTGTACACATCTGCGACTAGCTCCTCCGAAACGGAATTTGGTAAATTAACAGTAACACTTATTGAGTGATCTACCCACTTCTGCATTCTACCCTGCATCTTAACCTTGGCCAGCCAATCAATATCGTTAGAGGTTGCTTTGTAATATGGTGACTTTGCAACAAGAGCGTCAATTTGGGGACCTTTCATGGACATTACCTTATCTTTGTCATAACCATTTACTTGGCACCAAGTTAAAAACTTGTGATGAAAAACATAATATTCTTCCCAGCAATCACCCACTTCATCCTTAAATGAGACAACAGCGTTCTTGTCATTAGGATTGACTTTCCTTCTTCTCTTGTAAACAGGCATGAAAACTGGTTCAATTCCGGAAGTTGTCTGAGTCATCAGCGATGTTGTACCCGTCGGCGCAATGGTAAGCATTGAAATATTTCTTCTTCCATATCTTACAATTAGGTCGTATAACTCCTCGTCTTCTCTTTTTATTCTCTGGATAAAAGGATTATTTTCCTCCCTCCTTGCATCAAAAATAGGAAATGCTCCCCTCTCCTGTGCCATAATATTTGAGGATCTGTATGCCTCTAAGGCAAGTGTTTTCTGAACTTCTACTGCAAAATCAATAGCTTTTTCCGCTCCGTATATCAAACCAAGAGCTGCGAGCATGTCACCTTCAGCAGTTATCCCCAGGCCTGTTCTTCTTCCACCTAATGTTTTTTTCTGAATTTTCTTCCATAGATTAAGCTCAGCTTCTTTAACTTCTTCTTCTTCCGGATCAGCACTGATTTTAGCAATAATCTGATCAATCTTCTCCATTTCAAGATCAATCAGATCATCATTGAGTCGCATTGCTTTTTGGACATGATCTTTGAAAAGCTCAAAATTAAATTTTGCTTCAGGTGTAAAAGGTTTATCAACATAAGAATAAAGGTTGATAGCTATCAAACGACATGAATCATAAGGACAGAGAGGAATTTCTCCACAAGGATTTGTACTGACAGTCTTATAACCTAAGTCTGCATAGCAATCAGCTAATGACTCCCTTATTATGGTATCCCAAAACAGCACACCTGGTTCGGCAGACTGCCAGGCATTATGAATAATCTTTTTCCAAAGAGCTGAAGCATCAATCTCCTTTACGACTTTCGGATTGTCTGAATCAATCGGAAACTGTTGTTTGTAAGGTTTCCCCTGCAAAGCCGCCCGCATAAATTCATCATCAATTTTGACAGAAATGTTAGCACCTGTTACCTTGCCTTGGTCAAGCTTGGCATCAATGAAATCCTCTGAATCAGGATGCTTTATCGAAATAGTAAGCATTAATGCACCTCTCCTGCCATCCTGAGCAACTTCTCTCGTTGAATTTGAATAACGTTCCATAAAAGGGACAATTCCAGTAGATGTCAAAGCACTGTTAAGCACCGGACTTCCGGCTGGCCTTATATGAGAAAGATCGTGCCCTACTCCTCCTCTTCTCTTCATAAGTTGAACCTGCTCTTCATCAATACGCATTATACCGCCATATGAATCAGCAGGTTTAGTGTGTCCTATAACAAAACAGTTTGATAATGAGGCAATCTGGTAACCGTTACCTATTCCTGTCATTGGTCCCCCTTGAGGTATAATGTACTTAAACTCCTTGAGAAGTTCGAAAATTTCCTGAGCAGTCATGGGATTTGGATATTTCTCTTCAATTCTGGCAAACTCATTAGCCAACCTCCATTGCATATCTTCAGGAGTTTTTTCGTACAGGTTGCCAAAAGAATCCTTCATGGCATATTTGTTTATCCAGACAGATGCTGCAAGTTCATCTCCTTTAAAATACGCAAGGCTGGCAGCCATTGCCTCTTCATAGGTATATGTATTCATAAGTTTGTAATTATTATACGAAAATGATAGAAAAAGTCGAAAGATTGCTCTACCGACTTTTACAAAAATATAGCAAAATGATGGAGAAAGTTAGTGAAAGTATTAAATCTTATCAACACTTAATCAACAACAGTTAATACTACAATTTGCACACTGTTCGAATTCACCTCTTAACCTCGATTCAACCAGTTCCTGCAGGCGATTTCTTAAAGGAACATTATTTACTTTTTCAAGGACGTCATAGATAAATGCAAGTTGTTGCAACAATTTAGCTTCCTCTAAACCAATCCCTCTCGACCTCATGTAAAACAAAGCTAATTCGTCCAAACGTCCGCTTGTTGCTCCGTGTGAACACTTCACGTCATCTGCATTAATTTCGAGATGTGGTTGAGCATAAACTTTTGCCTTTCTGGAAAGCAATAGATTGTGATTTGCCTGGTAGGCTTCAGTCTTTTGAGCACCCTTTGCTACATTTATTAAACCACTAAATACAGCTCTCGACTCATTATCAAGAATGCCTTTAAATAGTTGTGAACTATGACAATTTGGCACCACATGTCTCATGTTAACATAAGTTAAAATCTCTTGCTTTCCACTTACAAGATATACTCCATTAAGTTCACAGATCCCACCCTCTCCCTCCAAATTCACATCAATATTATTTTCCAGCCTGGCACCATGAAGAGAAACTATATTCAATCTGAGATATGAATCTTGAGCTTGTTTGATTTTAAAATTCATCTTATGAGATGACCCGTTATGCTCGTTCTGCATTATTACAATATTCACTCTGCTTCCTTGTTGGATATTGATATTTAGCTCTGATAATGTAACAAATTCATCAAGAGACAGAGTGTGAGTACAAAGCAGTACATTGGAATCAGAACCCGCTCCAAAATCGAGCAAATTTGAAAACTGAAGATCAACTGTTTGCCCTGTTTCACGCACACTAATTATTTGCAAAGTCTCAGGGATCTGGGCTCCGGGGGAAATCTTTAAATCGAATCCCATCGGACTGGACGCTGAAAGATGAAGCTTATCTTCATAGCTCACCTCTTCATGCAATAACCCATTTGATAGATACGCCTGATGAGTACCAGGTAGTGGTACTCTGCAGCGAAAAACATCCGGGATTGCAGGATTGTATTTATACTGAAGTGCCATGATTTAACCGTTTATCAACCAATCATATCCTCTGTTCTCAACTTCAAGCGCAAGCTCCTTGCCTGCTGTCTTGATAATTTTACCATCATAAAGAACATGAACTATGTCCGGAACAATATAATTGAGCAATCTTTGGTAATGTGTTATGATAATAAATGCATTATCAGGCCTTTTAAGTTTATTTACGCCTGTAGCAACAATTCTAAGAGCATCTACGTCAAGACCGCTGTCTGTCTCATCGAGAATAGCCAATTTCGGCTCAAGCATTGCCATTTGAAAAATTTCATTTCGCTTTTTTTCTCCTCCGGAAAACCCGACATTCACTCCTCTTCCCGAAAAAGAGCTATCCATCTCAACTACAGCCATTTTTTCTCTCATCATCTTGAGAAATTCTGCAGCAGAGAGTGGAGGAAGGTTTGCAAATTTCCTTTTTTCATTAATAGCTGTTTTCATAAAATTAACGTTGCTTACACCCGGTATTTCCACAGGATATTGAAAACCAAGAAATATCCCTCTATGTGCTCTCTCTTCTGGAGCAAGATCAAGAAGATTTTCTCCTAAATAAATAACCTCGCCTGCAGTAACAACAAAATTTTCTCTTCCAGCAAGAACTGCAGAAAGAGTACTCTTGCCAGAGCCATTTGGCCCCATAATGGCGTGAACCTCTCCTTCATTTACGGAAAAATCTATCCCTTTCAAAATCTCCTTGCCCTCTATTGAGGCCCGTAAACCTTTTATTTCTAATATTTTATTCATTTTTAATTACTGTAACTTTTCCACTCTTTTAGCCACATTGAAAATCCGAAAAAAGCAATAACAAGATATGCTGCACTTACTAAAGGCATAAATACCAAGCCTGCAAGTATATATAGTATTATATTGGTTGTATTAACAATAAACCAAGCCACCCAGCACTCAAGTCTCTTTTGAGCAGAAAGATATTGGGCTGTAAGAATTGTGAATGTTATAACAGAGTCAAGATACGGAATCCTTGCCTCTCTAAATATGGACGGCCAAATGTCATTGAAATAGGTAAGTGCAGTACCCCACACAGCTCCAAGCAAAAGGATCAGCAATAAGAAAAATAATCTTTTGCCATTTGACATGAGTGATATCTTTAATTGATGCTTACTATTTTCTTCTCCCTTACGAGGATGTGTCCATCTATAATGACCAAAAAAATTGATTGCAAAAGATATTGGCTGGACTATCATGCTCGAATATAATCCCTTCTGATAAAAAAGTATGAACAGAAGAATATTGTATAGATATCCAACCCAAAAATTAGCCACTTTGGATCTTGTAGCAAGAAAGACGCAAGTAAGACCTGTTAATACAGAAATAAATTCAAGCAGACTTACCCCTTGTCCCCCTAAAGAAAATATAATATTATCAACACTGAAAATTTCCATATAAATTTTTATCCAACACTGCCCTCAAGGGTCACCTGCAAGAGCTTTTGAGCCTCTACTGCAAATTCCATGGGCAATTGATTTAGAACCTCTCTAGCATAACCGTTTACTATTAAACCCACAGCATCTTCCATACCAATCCCCCTTTGCTGACAGTAAAAAAGCTGATCATCATTTATCTTGGAAGTTGTTGCTTCATGTTCAAGAATCGCCGTCTCATTTTCATTTTCTATATAAGGGAAAGTATGAGCTCCACATTTGTCGCCAAGAAGCAGCGAATCACACTGTGTAAAATTTCTGGCTCCTTCTGCATTTGGAAGTACTTTAACAAGTCCTCTGTAACTATTCTGACTGAATCCTGCCGAAATTCCCTTGCTCACTATTCTACTCCTTGTATTCTTGCCGATATGTATCATTTTCGTACCGGTATCTGCCTGCTGATAATGATTTGTTACAGCAACCGAATAAAATTCAGAAATAGAGTTGTCTCCTCTCAATATAGTACTCGGGTATTTCCAGGTAATAGCAGAACCGGTTTCAACTTGAGCCCAGAAAAGTTTACTGTTATCTCCCTTGCAGATCCCACGTTTTGTAACAAAATTGAAGATTCCTCCATTCCCTTGAGCATCTCCTGGATACCAGTTTTGAACTGTTGAATATTTTACCTCTGCATCTTTCAGAACTACTATCTCAACTACAGCGGCGTGTAGCTGATTTTCATCTCTGACAGGAGCTGTACAGCCCTCCAGATAGCTCACATATGAACCCTCATCAGCTACAATAAGTGTTCTTTCAAACTGACCTGTTCCTCTTGCATTAATTCTAAAATAGCTGGACAGCTCCATCGGACACCTTACTCCCTTAGGAATGTAACAAAATGAACCATCACTAAAAACTGCTGAATTCAAGGCTGCAAAATAATTGTCACTGAATGGTACAACTGAAGCAAGATATTTTCTCACCAAATCCGGATAATCCCTTACTGCTTCGGAAAAAGAACAAAATATAATCCCTTTTTCTGCAAGAGATTCTCTAAAAGTAGTCTTAATTGATACAGAATCAAATACAGCATCAACGGCTACACCTGCAAGTACATTTCGTTCATCAAGAGGAATACCAAGTTTGTCAAATGTGGTCTGTAATTCGGGATCTAATGTTGCTCCACTTCCACTTTTTTTAGGAGCTGCAAAATAAATAATATCCTGAAAATCAATTTTAGGAATAACGAGATTTGCCCATGTCGGCATTTTCATTGTCAACCACTTAGCATAAGCCTTAAGTCTGAATTCAAGCAGCCATTCCGGTTCTCCCTTCCTGCGGGAAATATCTGTAATTATTTGCTCATTCAGCCCTTTAGGAAAATATTCCTGATCAAGAACAGTCTCAAAGCCGTGTTCGTAGTCAGTCTCCGTTACTTTCTGGATTATATCATCTGCATTCATTGTGGCGCAAAGTTATATCTTTTAAACTATTTTTGTGAACAAATTAATATCATGACAATGACAGCTGAAAAAAATAAAGGGAGAACCTCCATAGAAAAGGTTGGAAAAATAAACTTGATTGACCATCTTTTATCAAAGGCCAATAATTCAATTTCGGACTCCATATCATTGACAGATGAAAATTGTTGCTGGATATCTTCACACAAACTTCTTTTAGAAGGGATTGATTTTGATCTTGTTTATACACCTCTCAAATATCTTGGTTATAAATCTGTTTTAAAGTCCTTTGGGACTTTAATGGCACACAATTTCCATCCTTATGGCGTTTCATTAAATATTGGTCTTTCAAAGCGGTTCTGTGTAGAAGATATAGAAGAACTTTGGGCTGGTGCATTAGCTGCAATTGAAGAATACAACATCTCTTTAGTTTCCTTGGATCTTTCATCGTCACTTACCGGCTTGACCATTAGCATTTCATCCCAAGGAAAACAAAAAAGAGAGCTCTTTGTTCAAACGCCTAAAGTCACGTCAGGAGATCTTTTATGCATCACAGGCAACCTTGGAGCTGCCTATATGGGATTGCAACTTCTTGAAAGAGAAAAAACTGTTTTTAACAACAATCCTATGCTTCAACCAAAATTAGATGGTTATAAGTTTATTCTTAAATCATATCTCAATCCTCAACTAGATATTTCAATTATGGAAATTTTGTCAAACAACGGAATCATTCCTTCTGATGGTTACTTTATTACTAACGGACTTGCTGATTCTGTAAAATTCCTTTGCAAAAAGCACAATATGGGGGCCAAGATATACCTAAATAGAATCCCGATAGCGTCTGAGACTTTTGAAATGGCTGCTGAATTTAATATTGATGCAATTACAGCAGCTCTTAACGGAGGTGACGATTTTCAAATTTTATACTCAGTACCTCTTTCCAAGTATGAAGAGCTTAAGCGCGAGCTCCCTCAAATAGATATTATAGGACACCTGACATCCTCCATAAATAGTCCAGTTTTGGTTACTCCGGATGGATCTGAAATAGAATTAAAAGCTCAAGGTTGGAGTGAAAGTATATCCGATTGATAGTGAATCAAGATAATCGAGTAATTCCTGATTGAGTGATACTTTATATTTTTTAGAAAAGTATTCAACACTTATTTTATTTTTATAGTCAAGTATGTTGACTATAACCATAGTATTACCAGGATTCTCCTTGATTTTATTCACAAATTTCTTTCTTAGATCAGCTGTGAGTAAGTTAATGGGAATATTGAATGTAATCTGCCTGATAAAGTCCTCTCTTGTATTTGCCAAATGTCTGATCCCCTTTATTTTAAACTCAAAGTTCTTTGGTGCTTCACTTTTGCCGATATCATAAGAGAATTTTGGCATTATAGCACCCTTGATAAGTAACGGAAGATTTGGCTGCATGTATTGCATGTAATTTTCATAATCTCTGGAAAAAAGCGTAAAGCTGTAAGTCCCTCCATAGTCTTCAATTGTAAAATTGGCAAATGGCTTAGACCCATTCTTAGTATATGAAATCCTAACATTTGTAGTCATTCCGGCTACTATCAATTCCTTACCCTGTATCCCTGAATCCTTTGAAGCTTTCTCAATTAACTCTCCAATCTCTGAAAGAGTATTTGTTGTAAAATGTTTAACCTCAAATGCAAACTGATCTAATGGATGAGCAGAAAGATACATTCCAACCAGTTCCTTTTCACGATTTAGCAAATCATATTTATTACTTTCTGTTGTTAAGGGCGGAATCTCAGGATAAACTAACTTAATGGTTTCGCTGTCTCCAAACAAAGAATTACCACTATTAACTATATCGTTCTGATATTTGACACCATACTTAATGAGAGCATCGAGAAAAGTATCTTCCTTGGATGTCGGAAGCATGTACTGCTCTCTTTTTACTTCCTCAAAACAGTCGAGTGCTCCGGCAAAGATTAAAGATTCCAATGTTTTTCTATTAACAATCCCTAAATTAATTCTTTCAAAAAAGTCAAACAAAGAGGAAAATGGTTCTCCTGTTTCTTCTCTTGCTTTTACGATACTCTCTACTGCCATTGATCCCACTCCTTTAATTCCTGCCATTCCAAACCTTATATCGCCTCTTTTATTAACAGTAAAATTGTTGGAACTTTCATTTACATCAGGGCCTAAAACTCTTATGCCCATCCGCTTACATTCATCCATCAATTTTGTTATCTCTTCAATATCGTTAAGATTGCGACTTAATGTCGCTGCCATAAACTCAGCAGGATAATTAGCCTTTAAGTAAGCCGTTCTATATCCAATCAGTGCGTAACAGGTAGAATGAGACTTATTGAAAGCATATTCTGCAAAAGCAGTCCAGTCTCTCCATATTTTATCAAGCACTTCAGTAGAATGCCCTCTTTCTTCTCCTCCAGCCATGAATTTAGTATGCAAGTCATCCATTAACCTTTTATCTTTCTTGCCCATAGCTTTACGCAGCTGATCAGCATCACCTTTTGTCAAGCCTCCTATTAATTGAGACAGAAGCATTACCTGCTCCTGATAAACAGTTATACCATAGGTTTCTGCAAGAATCTCTTCCATGCCGGGCAGGTCATACTCAATTTTTTTTCTTCCTTGTTTACGATCAACAAAATCAGGAATATAATTCATTGGACCCGGACGATATAAAGCATTCATAGCAATAAGATCTTCCAACCTGTTGGGCTTTAACTCCTTTAACCATTTTCTCATACCATCACTTTCAAACTGGAAAGTGGCTATTGTATCACCTCTACTAAAAAGTTCATAGGTTGCAGGATCGTCTAAAGGAATTGTATCAATATCAAGTACTATATGTCTTGTTTTCTTAATATTATCTAACGCGTCTTTAATAATTGATAAAGTCTTTAGCCCTAAAAAATCCATTTTGAGCATCCCTACTTTTTCTATATGCGCCCCTTCATATTGAGATACCCAAATATCCTCACCGGTCTCCTTGTCTTTGCTGGTACAAATTGGAATATATTCTCTAAGATCATCCCGTCCAATAATTACAGCGCAGGCATGTACCCCTGTATTTCTAACGTTACCCTCAAGTTTCTTCGCATATTCCATCGTAGTCCTTAGAAGAGGATCCTTAGAATTAAATGCTTCTGCTATCTCAGGTACATTTGCTATGCAGTTTTCCAGAGAAACTTCTATCTTATCACCATTTTCGTCCTCGCCAAATCTCATCGGAACCAGTTTTGCAAGTCTGTCTGCCTCGCTGAGCGGAAGTTTCTGTATCCTTGCAACATCTCTGATAGCAGTTTTAGCACCCATAGTCCCAAAAGTGATAACATGTGCAACATGGTCTTTGCCATATTTTTCTTCAACGTATTTAAACACCTTGGATCTTCCGTCATCATCAAAATCAATATCTATATCGGGAAAAGATATTCTGTCAGCATTAAGAAATCTTTCAAAAAGTAAATTGTATTTTAATGGGTCCACATCGGTTATTGTAAGGCAATAAGCCACTACAGAACCTGAAGCTGAGCCTCTACCTGGTCCGACCGATACTCCGTTGGTCCTGGCAGCACAAATAAAGTCCTGAACAATGAGAAAATAGTCGGGATAACCCATTTTTTTAATAGTATCTAATTCAAAATCAATCCTTTCTCTAATCTCAGGTGTAATAGTCCCATATCTATTTAGGGCACCCTGATACGTAAGATCCCTTAAATACGCATTTGAATCGGAATATTGCTCTGGCAAAGGAAATATTGGAAGTATCGGACTCGATTCAATTGAATATCTTTCAATTTTGTTTGCTATCTCGATTGTGTTATCCAATACCTGAGGCATATCATTAAAGATTGCCCCCATTTCTTCTTGAGTTTTAAGATACTCTTGTTTTGTGTATCGCAGTCTCTTGGGATCATCAAGATCTGAATTAGTTGTGATGCAAATAAGCCTGTCATGTGCATCTCCATCATCACGATTCACAAAATGGACATCATTTGTAGCAATACACTTGATACCATGTTTAACAGCAAGTTTAGCAATTTCTTCATTTACAAACTGCTGTGTGACAAATACAGTATTGTTTGCGCCAGGAATATCGGTTTCATGACGTTGTAATTCTAGATAATAGTCTTCTCCAAACAGGTTTTTGTACCATAAAATAGTCTCTTCTGCTTCTCTAAGATTCCATCCAATAATTGCCTGTGGCACCTCTCCACCTAAACAGGCCGATGTACATATTAAATCCTTTGAATATCTTTCAAGAAGCTCCCTGTCAATTTTAGGCTTATAATAAAAACCTTCAATATAAGCATACGATGACAGTTTTATCAGATTCTTGTATCCGTTGAGATTTTTTGCAAGCAAAATAAGATGATATGCACCTTGATCCTCCTTGCCTCTTTTATTGAAACGACCTTCTCTGGTCAAGTAAAATTCAGAGCCTACAATTGGCTTTACATTAGGGAATTCTTTGGCCGTGTTGAGAAATTCCTTTACACCAAACATGTTTCCATGATCGGTTATGGCAAGTGCTATTTGATTATCCTCAGATGCTTTGAGAAAAAGTTTATAAATATTGGCAGCACCATCAAGAATAGAATATTGAGTATGAACGTGAAGGTGAACAAATGACATTTAACAGGTTGTTTTTTAAATCAATACTTTTCCGGTCATAGCCTCAGGTGCGGGAATTCCCATTAACTTAAGAATTGTTGGTGCAATGTCCGCAAGAATCCCATCCTTTACTGAAGTTACGTCATCGTCAACCACAATAAAAGGAACAGGATTTAAAGAGTGTGCTGTATTTGGAGATCCGTCAGGATTGAGTGCATAGTCGGCATTACCATGATCTGCAGTTATAATTACAGAATACCCATTCTCTCTTGCAACCTTTACCACCTCAGAAGCACATTCATCTACAGTCTTCACTGCCTTGCGAATAGCTTCATAGACTCCTGTATGTCCTACCATGTCTCCATTTGCAAAGTTTAATACCACAAGATCATATTCTCTCTTTTCCAATTCCACTATAAGCGCATCTTTTACCTGAGGAGCGCTCATTTCAGGTTGAAGATCATAGGTAGCAACTTTTGGAGAATTAATTAATATTCTGAATTCATTCTCAAATTTTTCCTCTCTGCCTCCTGAAAAAAAGAAGGTAACATGTGCATATTTTTCTGTTTCCGCTATTCTTAACTGTTTCTTTCCGACTTTTGAAACGACTTCTCCTAATGTGTCGCTCACATTTTCCTTGTCATATAGAACATGAAGTCCTTTAAACTTTTCATCATATGGTGTAAGTGTACAATAATAGAGTGGAAGAGTCTTCATCCCCACTTCGAGCATATCTGTTTGGGTAAGCACTGTGGTCAACTCTCTAGCACGGTCATTGCGAAAATTAAAAAATATCACTGCATCACCTTCATCAAGAACACCAACAGGTTTGCCATCCTCACCAAGAGCTATATGAGGTTTTATAAATTCATCAGTTATACCCTCGTCATAACTCTTCTGCATTGCATCAACGCCATATGTGAACCCCTCACCTTTGCCTTCAGTAATAAGATCATAAGCAAGCTTTATTCTCTCCCACCTCTTGTCTCGATCCATAGCATAGTAACGTCCTATTATGGAAGCCAGCTTAATATTAGTCCCTTGAATATATCTTAATAACTGATCAATAAACCCTTTACCACTTCTTGGATCTGTATCTCTACCATCCATAAAAGCATGAATATATACTTTAGTAAGGCCCATCTCTTTGGCAACATCAAGAAATCCAAACAAATGTTCCATGGAACTGTGTACGCCACCATCACTCATTAAACCAAAAAAATGAAGAGCCTTTCCTGAATTTTTAACATATTCGTAAACAGCTTTAATCTCGGGATTTTCCATTAGTCTTTTTTCCCTGCAAGCTTTATTAATTTTAACTAAGTCCTGATAAACGATTCTTCCTGCACCAATATTAAGATGCCCAACCTCGGAATTTCCCATTTGTCCTTCAGGAAGTCCTACATCTTCTCCACATGCAGAAAGTTTCGAGAAAGGATATTTAGCTCTAATAGCATCAATGTTTGGTGCCCCCTGAGTATAAATAACATTGGATTTATCGTGTTTGCCTTCACCCCATCCATCAAGGATCATTAAAAGTACCCTTTTATCCATAGATTTATTTATTTTTGTTGCCATATTGGATTTAGCAAAATTATACAAAAAAATGAGTAAAAACAGAAACGCAGGTAAAACAAAAAAGTTTAAAGAAAAAAATAAAAACACGAAAAGGAGCCCAAGAGAAGAGGTAATTGGTCGCGTAAGCATGACACGTGAAGGTTATGGATTTATTATAAGGGATGGTTTTGATGATGATATTTTTGTCAGTGCCCGTAAAATGAGAGGAGCTTTAAACGGAGATACTGTTAAAGTAGCTCTGACGGCTAAAAAGACCAAAACTCGCAACATGGAGGGTGAAATCATCGAGATTATTGAAAGGTCAAAGAAGCCGTTTATTGGAGTTCTTCAGATTACAGGCTCACAAGCCTGGGTGATAACCGAAAGCAGAAATATGCCCTATGACATCAGAATCCCCATTGAAAATGTAAAAGATACTCAAAATGGATTAAAGGTTGCAGCAGTTGTTGATGAGTGGCCTAGGAAATCAGACGAACCAATTGGGCATATTATAGATGTTCTTGGGACTCCGGGTGAAAACAACACAGAGATGCACGCAATTCTCGCCGAGTTCGGACTACCATATAAGTTTGAAGTACAAGTTGAAAAAGAAGCTGATAAAATTCCGGAAAATATATCTTTAGAAGAAATTTCATCAAGAAAAGATTTTAGAAACGTTCCTACCTTTACAATAGACCCTGCAGATGCAAAAGATTTTGATGATGCCCTATCTATTCGCAAACTCGAAGACGGCAATTGGGAAATAGGTGTTCATATAGCTGATGTTACTTATTATGTTAAACCCGGATCACTTATTGAGAAAGAGGCTCAGGAGAGAGCTACTTCTGTCTATCTTGTTGACAGGACAGTACCTATGCTTCCTGAAAAACTATCAAACAAACTATGTTCTCTAAGACCTAATGAAGATAAGCTTTGCTTCTCGACCGTATTTGTCATGAATGATAATGCTAAAATTATTGACAGATGGTTTGGTCGCTCTATCATTAATTCAGACTACAGATTTAATTATGATGAAGCGCAGAACATAATTGAAGGAAGTGAAGGACCAATGAAAGAAGAGATACTTAAACTTCATAAACTTGCCACAATTCTCCGAAAAGAACGTTTTAGCAAAGGAGCAATCAGTTTTGAAAGACCTGAAATGAAAGTTGAAATCGACGAAAATGGCAAACCTATTGGTGTATATTCAAAAATAACCAAGGAATCCAATTGGCTTATCGAAGAATTTATGCTTCTTGCCAATCGTGAAGTTGCATATTTAATAGGTAAAAAAGGAAAAAATGCCAAGACTTTCGTTTATAGAATCCACGAAGAACCTGATGTTGACAAAGTTGCTGCTTTCAGGACTTTTATTCACCATTTTGGCTATGAAATGAAACCAACCAAAAACAGTCGTGAAATCTCCAGTGAAATCAATAAACTGCTTGAAACTGCAAAAGGCAAACCTGAAGAGGAAGCAATTGAAATAATGGCACTTCGCTCAATGGCACGTGCTAAATATTCTACCGATAATGTAGGCCATTATGGACTGGGATTTGATTATTACACACATTTTACATCACCTATAAGGCGTTATCCCGATATGATGGTTCATCGTCTCTTGTCAATGTATTTGGACAATGCAAAGTCTCAGGAAAAAAAATATTATGAAGAATTATGCAAATATTCCAGTGAAAGAGAGCAGCTTGCGACAGAAGCAGAGAGAGCGAGTGTGAAATACAAGATGGTGGAGTTTATGCAAGACAAGGTAGGAATGGAGTTTAACGGGAATATTTCCGGGATTACTGAATGGGGAATATACGTCGAACTCGAAGATACCAAGATTGAAGGATTAGTAGCTTTGAGAAATATAAAAGAGGATTATCTTGAGTATGACGAAGATTCAATGTCCCTTACTGGCAAAAGAACAGGCAGAAAATTCTTGCTAGGTGATAAAGTTAGAATAAAAGTAGACAGAGCAAACCTTGAACAGAAAGAGTTGGACTATTCATTAATATGGGATATACCCCACTGACTGCTTGATGTACATTGAATTTCATCCCTTAGAACCATTTTTACCTCCAGAAGCAAAAATTCTAATGCTCGGAAGTTTTCCTCCCCCACGAAATAAATGGTCGATGGAATTCTTCTATCCAAATTTTCAAAATGATATGTGGAGGATTTTTGGAATAGTTTTCCACGAAGAGAAAGAATATTTTATTACAAATAAGAAATTTGATGCCGTTAAAATCAAGGATTTTTGCTATAAGAAAGGTATTGCCCTCTATGATACAGCCACTGCCGTTAAAAGACTTAGAGACAACGCATCTGACAATTATCTTGAAATAGTTGATATGCTCAATCTAAAAGAGCTTTTACTTAAGATTCCGAAATGCAATACAATAGCTGCCACAGGGAAAAAAGCGCTTGATATAATTTTAAAAACCGCTAATTGCAAAGAACCGGAAATAGGAAACTTTTCTTTTTTTCAATTGGAAAATCGCCAAATAAAACTTTATCGCCTACCATCATCATCGCGCGCTTATCCAATGCCTCTTAATATAAAGGCAGCATATTATCAGAGATTGTTTTCTTCAATCAATATGTTGTAAAAATTCACGTTATTTTTATTGTGAAATGAAATTTTTTATACCTTGATTGGTAAAGGTATAAGCTGCTTCATGCTTTACATTGTAATCACAGCATATATCCTTGTGCTTGTAACAAGATGGTTTAATCTGCCCCATATAGGTTCTGCATGAACACTGCTCCACGTAATGATACCATTTCTTATTGCTACAATATTCTTTTCAATGAGCATATCAATATTTGTAAAAAACAGAGAAACAGGATTAATAACATTCTTGTTTTGCACACTAATACTTTTGTTTCTTGCAGGTTTTTCATGGCCAAGAGCAAGTATGCCTGCATGAAGCAGATATGATATGGTTGCAACGGGCTGATTAAAAGACTTACAAAAAGCTGTAAATTTATGCAGGTTTCAATTCAATTGTAAAATGCCTCATTATAGGCATCTCTTTTGTTATAATATAGCCTTTGTTAATTGATTCTCTCCTGTCAAAAACATTCTTTACAGCTGCAGCTATATAATCCATGTGATTATTTGTATAAACCCTTCTGGGGATTGCAAGACGAAGAAGTTCAAGCTCGGGATATCTGTTTTCTCTGGTATCAGGATCCCTGTCGGCAAGTAAAGTCCCTATTTCAACTGCTCTTACTCCAGACTCAAGATATAGTTCAACACCAAGAGTCTGAGCAATAAATTGTTCTTTAGGAACATGAGTCAGAATTTTCTTAGCATCCAGAAAAATAGCGTGACCTCCAGAAGGCCTTTGATATGGAATACCATATTCATCAAGTTTATGGCCCAAATATGCAACTTGAGAAATACGAGTTTCCAGATAATCAAACTCTGTACCCTCATAAAGACCAACAGCCAATGCATTCATGTCTCTTCCTGACATACCACCATATGTAATATAGCCTTCAAACATAATATTGTACATCTGACAACTTATCCAATCCTTTTCATGACGAAATCCAATAAAACCACCTATATTGACTATTGCATCTTTTTTGGACGACATGGTCATAAAATCAGCATAGCTAAACATTTCTCGGACAATTTCCCTTATACTTTTATTTTCATATCCCTTTTCCCGAGTCTTGATAAAATATGCATTTTCAGCAAAACGTGCAGAGTCAATTAAAACTTTTACCCCATAGCGTTTTGCCAAATCTGAAACGCCTTTTATGTTTTCCATTGAAACAGGCTGCCCTCCTGCAGTGTTATTGGTTACAGTAATTACAATACACGGGATCTGTTCTTTTGGATATTTCTTAAGAACATTTTCAAGTTTATCAAGATCCATATTTCCTTTAAAAGGGAGTTCAAGAGTTGTATCGGCAGCAGCATCTATTGTACAGTCAACTGCATGAGCCTTGCGAAATTCAATATGTCCCTTTGTGGTATCAAAATGAGAATTTCCTGGCAAAATATCTCCTGCTTTGATAATTGAAGAAAAAAGGACGTTTTCAGCAGCTCTCCCCTGATGTGTAGGGAGAAAATAAGGAAAACCGGTTATATCCTCTATTGCTTCTTTCAACTTATAATATGAACGTGCACCAGCATAACTTTCGTCACCTTCCATAATAGCAGACCATTGTTTATCGCTCATGGCTCCTGTTCCTGAATCGGTAAGAAGATCTATAAATACGTGATCGCTCTTTAAATTAAATAAATTAAAGTGAGCATCTTTAATCCACTGCTCTCTTTGCGAACGTGTACTCTTTCGAATGCTTTCGACCATTTTAATTTTGTAGGATTCTGCAAAAGGTAGTTCCATTTTATTACTTTTTATTAAATTTTATCAACAAAGTTAAATAAAAAAAGGAGCTGACTCAAAAATATAGATTTTGGTCAGCTCCTTTAATAAAATTATTTCAGATAAAATTATTTCTTATTCTTCCCTGTATTAACCACAAGTTTTTTTTCTTCCTTCTTTTTGTTCAGCCACCCGGTAATATCATAAACGATAGGCGTTGCAATAAATACTGACGAGTATGTACCAATAGCAACACCAAGAATAAGCGCTACAGCAAAACCGCGGATAACCTCTCCACCAAACAGAGCAATTGCTATCAAAACCACAAGTGTAGTACCTGCTGTATTAATTGTCCTCGCTAAGGTGCTGTTAAGGGCTTCATTTATATTAATTGCCAAATCTCTCTTAGGATAGAGTCTTCTATATTCTCTGATTCTGTCGAATATAATAACAGTATCATTAATTGAATATCCGATAATCGTAAGGATCGCTGCAATAAAAGTTTGGTCAATGTCAAGACTGAAAGGTAGTATCCCGGAGAACAGAGAGAAAAATCCAATTACAATTATAGTGTCGTGGAAAAGTGCCAATACACCTCCTGTTCCCCATGTCCATTTACGGAATCTAACGGCTATATATACAAATATTGCTAATAATGCTATAAAGACTGCTATTATTGCATTTCTCTGCATATCATCCGCAATTGTAGGACCAACTTTTTCGGAACTGATAATACCATTTGGATTTACGGTAGTAGCAGTAAACTCTTCAAATGTAATAGATGTAGCAAAGAAACCTTTAAGAGCATTGTAAAGCATCTGGTCAACCAAAGCGTCAGTTTCAGACGAATTATCTTCTATCTTGTATTTTGTTGTGATCTTCACCTGACTTTCTCCACCAAACTGTTTAACTTCAACTCCTTCATTGAACACATCCATAACCGCTTTTCTAACTTCCTCTGTAGTAACATTCTGGTCAAATCTTACCACATATGTACGACCTCCTGTAAAATCAACACCATATGAGAATCCTTTGAATACCATTGAACCAACAGATATGACTATCAAAGAAATTGAAATGGCATAGAAAATTTTACGAACTTTCATGAAGTTAATTTTGGTATTACTCATAAAGTTTTGAGTGAGCTTGTTAGAGAATGAAATAGACTTATTCTTAGCAAGTCTGCCCTCAAATATCAATCTTGGAATAAAGATAGAAGTGGCTAATGATGTAATAATACCTATTACAAGTGTGGTAGCAAAACCTTGTACTGGACCTGTTCCAAAAATCATCAGCACTATACCTGTGATGATTGTTGTCAACTGGCCATCAATAATTGCTGAATATGCGTTGCTGAACCCATCCGACACTGCAAGTCTTAAACCCTTACCTGCTCTTAACTCCTCCTTAATACGTTCATAAATAATAACATTTGCGTCCACAGCCATACCCATAGTCAGCACAATACCAGCAATACCAGGAAGTGTAAGCACTGCGCCAAACGAGACCAGTGTACCCAGCAAAAACAAAACGTTGGCTATAAGAGATACACAAGCCGCGACTCCAGCACCATTATAGAAAAAGATCATGTAAATCAGCACAAGCAGAAATGCTATAAGAAATGACAACATCCCGGCATTAATTGACTCTGTACCGAGTGTCGGGCCCACAACTGCCTCCTGGACAATTCTCGCAGGAGCAGGAAGTTTTCCGGATTTGAGAACATTGACCAAGTCATCTGCTTCCTGTACTGTAAAATTACCGGTAATCTGAGACCTTCCTCCAGATATTTCAGAATTTACTCTCGGATAAGAGTAAACCATCCCATCAAGAACAATTGCAATACATTTTCCAATGTTATTTGCTGTCATTGTAGCCCAGGTTCTTGCGCCCTCGGCATTCATGCCCATGTCGACCTCAGGAGTACCTCTTGTACTACCAAATGATTTGCTAGCGTCAGTTATAACACTTCCATCAAGAGGTGCCTTGCCATCACGAGTATTTGCCTTGATTGCTATAAGTTCATAAATTGTACCTGCTTTATCAATAGGTTTTACTGTCCATAATAGCTTTAAATCTGAAGGAAATACTGCCTGAACTTGTGGCAACCTGAGCCATGCACCAATTTTAGCAGTATCCTTGTAGTGAGCTCTTCCAACACATGGCCCTTCCATAAGCTGTCCCTGATAAACATTAGGATTAAGCAGGAAAAACAGAGGATTGTCCTTGGCAAGAGTCTTATCATCAACAGAAAGAGAATCTGTAGCTCTAATCTGAGAAAGAAGTGAATCGGCCTCTGCGCTCTTTGAAGAATCAGAAACAGATTTTGCACTTGCTGCCAAAGTATCAGTAGAAGACAGAGAATCTTTTGTAATGCCTGAAGCTAAGTAATCTTTTATTACATTATTAGCCTCTGCCAAATATTTGTAAACCTCAGGATTTTCATATGTCTCCCAGAATTCGAGAGAAGCAGTTCCCTGAAGAAGTTTTCTGACGCGCTCCGGCTCCTTAACACCAGGTAGCTCAACAAGAATACGTCCTGTATTTCCAATTTTCTGAATATTTGGCTGTGTAACACCAAAACGGTCGATACGGTTTCTTAAAACATTAAAAGAGTTAGAAATTGCGCTTTCAGCCTCTTTCCTTATAACTGCAATAACTTCATCATTTGTGGATTCTGGTTTTATCTTGTCTCTCATTTCATATGTTCCGAATATCTGAGACAACCTTTGTCCAGGAGCAACCTTGTCCCATGCCTCTGCAAAAAGAGTAATGAAATCTGACTTGGAATTGGCCTGGTTTTCCCGGGCTACCCTCATGGCTTCTATGAACTGAGGAGAAGTGTTATTATTGGCAAGTGAATTAACAAGATCTGCGACACTAACTTCCAACATAACATTCATTCCACCTTTCAAGTCAAGACCAAGGCTCACCTCTCTTTCTTTTATTTCCTTATAGGTAAAACCCAGATAAACCTTCTCAGCAGAGATAGAATCAATATAAAATTTCTCCTTGAGGTTACGCAAGGAGTCAAGATAATAGGCTCTATCTAATTCTGGAACATTTTGGAAAGAAGGAAGTGTCTGCTCAATCTTCACTGCCCTCTCGGCATATTGAACTGCTTTCTTTTCTTGATGTTTTACTGCCAATGTAAATGACAGCTGATAAATACAAGCCAGGGCGATAACTATTGCCAATAATTTTATGGCACCTTTACTTTGCATGAATATCTGTTTTTAAATTATATACAATCCAAGGAATTTAAGGCACAAAAATACTATTTTTTCCCAATATATAAAGAAATTCGTATTTTTGTAAGCTACAATATTTTGTTGATATTATGAATAGGTCAATCTGCGTGCTATTACTTTTCCTGCTAGCTGGTGGTCTATCTTTCGGGCAAACACCTGACCTTAAATCAAAGTTTATTTCTGCTGAAGAACATAGAAAAAACTATCGTTTTGAGGAAGCAATAGCAATATATCAACAACTCCTTGAAATAAGTAAAGATGAAGAATTTAACAGAAAAGTAGAATCCAGGATTGCAAATTGCGAGAATGGACTTAAGATGTTAGATTACGCTGCACGTCCAAGAGTATTAGGAGCTGCTAATGTACCTGTTAAGGATTTTTTCTTGTATTATCCTGATATACCTGACAGTTCTTGGATTCTTGTTCCTTACACACTCAATAAAAATATGAGAAGTTATCCCATAAATAATGTCATGAGACTATCATCCAATAAGGACATTATATATTTTTCCGCTCAAAATCAAGAAGGGAAATGGGATATTTTCTCTTCTCAGTGTATAGATAATGAGAAATGGTCAAGTCCTGAACCTGTAAATACTTTAAATTCTCAAGAAGATGAAATTCTACCATACCAAAGCGACGATGGCAAAAAGCTGTATTTTTCTTCTAATGGACTCGCCGGGATGGGTGGATTTGATATTTATGTAAGTTATTGGGATGAAAAGCGTAATGTATGGGATACTCCTCAAAACCTCGGATTTCCTTATTCGTCTCCAGCAGATGATTATCTTTATGTAGAGAGTGATGGAGGGGATTATGCCATATTTGCCTCTAACAGAAATTGTGCATCTACTGATTCCATTACTATTTATATTCTTTCATTTGAAGCCAATCCTGTCAGAAGTCCTGTACAATCTATTGAAGAAGCAGCACAAATAGCTTCTTTAAATACTGGTTCATATTTAAAAGCTAATAATTATGGAACTCCTGCAGACACATTGAAAAAGGATACTGAAACAAACGAATATACCAGAATGATTAAAGAGGCCCGACAATTGCAAAAAGAGATTGATGAAAATATTCGGGCTATTAATGCCAACAGAGCTTTGCTTGCCACCTTGAACAACGAAGACGACAAAAATTATCTGATAAAGAAAATTGGCGAAGACGAGATGATTCTTCTGGAAAAACAGTCAAAACTCATGATTGCAAATAAGGCAATACAACAAAAGGAAATAGATTTCTTAAATAAAGGTGTTATCATACCGAGGGAGGAAGGAATGTGGGATAAACCGGTAATAATCAACAATCAGGCTGAACCGTTTAAGTTAAAACTTTCACATTATGGAAAACTTCCATATATGGAAATTGTTGAGCCAGTGAAACCAGTAGATCTCTCATTCAGAACAAGTGGTAATTTTGTTCTAATCGAAAATGAACAGGATATACCAGAAGAACTTTTTTATACTATCCAGCTTTTTATGCTTTCAGCAAAAGCTGATTCAGCATCTTTCAAGGGAATATCACCCATATTTGAAACTAAAACACAAAATGGTAAGTTTAACTACACTGCAGGCAGATTCTATTCCTATAAAGAATTAAGCGATGCCTTACAAAAGCTTAAATCAATGGGATTCAGAGATGTTTTACCTCTTGCTTATTATAAGGGAAAAACTATCAGTATAAAAAATGCAAGACTTCTTGAAGACAAGATAAATTCATCAGCCACATATCAAGTCAAAATTACAGCATTCCCCGATGGCATACCGCAATATGTTCTTGAACTTATCAGAAATAATACGGAAAAAGATATTGCCATGAAATCTGTTGCTGGAAAAAGCGTTTACTTCATTGGGCCTTTTAACAGCAAGAGTGAAGCAGATATCCTCTTGTCAATATTGAAAGGAGTGGCAGGTGAAGAAATAAATGTCGAAGCTATTGAAAAAAAGTAAAAATTAGTATCTTTGCAGCCCCTCGCACTGCGAGGTATTTAATTTAAGCAATATACCCAATTAACGGTGAGGTGGGTGAGTGGCTTAAACCAGCAGTTTGCTAAACTGCCGAACTCGCAAGGGTTCCGGGGGTTCGAATCCCCCCCTCACCGCAACGGTTACTGAAATACAGCAAGATGTAAAAAAGAGACCTAATCAGGTAATAATATCCAGATTTGGTCTCTTTTATTGTAGAATTTCTTTTGTAAGCCTTTCTGCAAATTTGTTCACTTTTCGTGAATTTCTGCGTTGTGTAATAATCAAGACTTTCTCTGACACTTATCTTACATTAGGGAACAAAAACTGTCCGATGACTTGTACGAAGTTACGTAATTTTTCTCATCCTTACAATCGGAAGAGATACTGTTATGCTCATCCGATTGCAGATGCGCTGGGGTTATCTATAAACACAATCAAAACCCTGAAGTTAAGGGCTTATCGTAAAATCAGAGAGCTAATACGATGATATCTGGTTTTGCTTTCAGCCTCAATTCAGGAACTTAAACCCCGGCACAACTTCTATTGTCAATCCATCGTCAAAGTTTATCTGTATCATATAAAAGGCAATTTTATGACAAATACATTTATTATTTATTCATAGTGGAAACTTTTTGCTAATTTGAGATGAAGAGCTCGGTTCCGGTTAGTTTTTCCTGTCAGGAAGTTGGAGATTAACCTGTTTCTTGGAATTATGCAAAATAAACATTATGTTTGTAGAGCATAATACATGTTGAGATATGAAATTTGTTGATAGAATAGAAGAGAGTAAAAGGCTCAAGCAGGTATTGACTGCAAACAAATCCACATTTACAGTCATTTATGGGCGCAGACGACTTGGAAAATCTACATTGATTACCAGAACGCTTGGCGCAAATGATGTATACTATTTAGCAGACCAGACTGATGCCACTCTTCAAAGAAAGCTCCTGGCAAAGATGGTAGCATCTATAATCCCCGGATTTGATAAGGCTATATATCCGGATTGGAATGTTTTTTTTGATACTCTTAACGACCGTACTTCCCAAAAATTCACTTTGTGTATAGATGAATTCCCAAATCTTGTCGAAAGCAGCCAGGAACTGCCATCTATACTTCAGAACAAAATAGATTCCAAACGCTTGAAATTCAATCTAATTATTTGTGGTTCTTCTCAACAGCGAATGTATGGTTTGGTTTTGGATGCAACATCTCCACTTTATGGGAGAGCCGATGCAATTCTTAAAATTACGCCAATAAAAGTGCCATATATTCAAGACGCTCTTGGCGTTCCGGCTGTTGAAGCAGTGGAGGAGTATGCTGTTTGGGGCGGAGTGCCACGATACTGGGAGCTGAGGGAAGGCTATGCTAATCTGCGTGAAGCTATTGAAAACAATTTATTATCAGTGAACGGAACTCTGTATGAAGAACCTTTAAAACTCTTCAAAGACGATATTAATGATATTGTTAAAACTGCGACTATTATGTCGTATGTGGGAGCAGGAGCGCACCGCATGTCCGAGATAGCGGGAAGAAGCGGTGAAATTGCAACAAATCTTTCAAGACCGCTTGCCAAAATGATTTCATTAGGGTACCTGACCAAAGAGATCCCTTTTGGAGAGAATGAAAAAAACTCAAAGAAAAGCCTTTATAAAATAAGCGACCCGTTTATGAACTTTTATTTCCGGTTTGTCATTCCTAACAGATCTTTTATTGAGATAGGCCGGATATCTCCGATACTGGCAGATCTCGACGCTCATTTTTCTGACTTTGTGAGTGAGTATTGGGAAAAGCTTTGCCGTGAAACCGTTTCAGGGAATGAACTAGACGGGATAACATATGGAATTGCCCGACGTTGGTGGGGCAATGTTTCAAGAGAGGAACGGATTGAGTTGGATGTTGTTGCAGAGTCATCAGACAAAAAATATTTGCTTGTGGGTGAGTGTAAATGGACAACCCAAGAGAATAGCGGTCGTCTGTTGGCAGAGCTAAAGGAAAAAGCCCAAAAATTACCTTTTGCCAAAAACCATACAATTATTCCAAAACTGTTCCTGAAAAATATCCCTGAAGGAACGTTGACGGATGTGTTGCTTCCGGAAGATGTTATGAAGAAGTAATGTTCTTTTTCATTCAAATGACAAATAAGTTAAACTAAAACGAGTTATAATGGCAAACAAATTATTTCATACACGTTTGTCAGTAATAATGCTAATAATCAATTTAATACTATCAGCAACGAATACGATTATTGCCCAAACGCCCAAAGAGAGTGATATTCAAAAACATGAAGGGTTTTGTCTTTTCGATACCCGGTTTACAGACTACAAATCTACAAACACCCCATATGGAAAGGATTTGTTAAAAGAATGGGTTATGCTTTCCAGGCCGAAGGTATAAAAATAGGATTTTATTACTCTTTGCTGGACTGGCATCATCCGGACTATACCATAGATAGAAATCATCCTCGAAGTCAAACATCTGATTCCGCCTATGCAGCTGTTAACAAAGGGAAAAACATGGATGTCTATAGAGAATATGTTAAAAATCAGGTGACAGAATTATTGACCAATTATAGAGAAGTAAGTATTATTTGGCTTGACTACTCTTTCACTGCTCCTTTCAATATGACCAGTGGATTATCCTCAAAGGAGAAGCTGGTGGATACATTCATCCCCCTGGAGACTTCCAAAGAATAAATGTTCCATGATTCCTGCACTTTGGGGGTAAAGTGAATTTCATAAGTTTTCCGGATATTTTCTCACATCTGATTTCGCATTTAACAACATCCTGTGCCCTGCTGATAAATGAAAAACACAGTAATAAAACTATCAGACTTGTTCACTTTATTCTTCTCTTCTTTATTTCATCGTTTTCTTCATTGTTACCTTTGTCCTTCGCTTCATTAGTTGTTTCATTCTTTGCTTAAGTGTTTACTCTATTTCCGGATAAGATATACATGTCTGTATCGTCCTGAAAAAAGTTGACAGGTTATTAGTCTATAATAATTTGTTTGAGCGCAGTATATCGAATAGGCTGTCGCGCCCTATATCAAAACCTAAACCTATCAACATCGATAACAACTTCTGACCTCCAAGCCTGGGAAAATCTTTTTCGCTTCTGATCTCTTCAACTGCTGAGATGATTACTGCTTCGTCCACTATGTATCTTTCTTGGACTACTTTGGATTTGTAGTATGCTTGTCTCGAATAGCCGAATCGGTCGCAGAGATTCTCGACACTCACTCCTTTGTGTTTTTCTTTAAGCTCTCCGACGACCCGGCTCCTGGTTTTTTTGACAAATCGATCCCGTATTGACAGCGGCTCTGGTAGACAGATTAACCCATAAGGCTTATCGGATAGATAAGAACGGAAAATCATACAGACTGAAAGAAACCAGACAAATGATTGGTGAAAAATGAAAACGGTAGTGAAAATAAGAGCACCTGTTTTATGGTTTTTGGGGTACCCCAAAAACCATAAAACGGACTTGGAGATTATTTTAAATTGGTATACTTTTAGAGTACAATAAACACGTACGCAAAAAGCAGCAAAAAAGAGGGAAATGTAGTTATGATAAAGAAATTTGGACTACTCACAGCCATTATTCTGCTTTCATTTTCTTCATTCTCACAGCCAAGGGGAAGCCTGAGAGCCGATATTACTTTATCTGTCAGAGATAGTCTCACGGATGCACCGTTGGAATTGGTAACGGCTGTATTGTCTAAAATTGACAAAAATCACAAGAAGGAGATATTCACCTATGCAATTTCTGACAGCTCCGGAAACATCAAATTCAATAGAATTCCCGCATCTGACTATGAGATTTCTCTTCAGTATATGGGCTATTTTATGAAAATTGTCCCTGTTAAAATTGATGTAAAAGAGTTGATTGAAGGCAATAATAAATTCGACCTTGGTGTTATCAAATTACGTGAAAATGTTGTTGAACTCAATGCAGTGACCATCAGGGAGCATGTTGCTCCAATAAAATATCTGGGAGATACTATTCAGTATAATGCAGCAGCATTCAAACTAACAGACACCGATGTTCTTGAAGATTTTTTTAAGAAGCTGCCTGGATGGAGTGTAGATAGAGATGGAAAAATCACAGCCAATGGTAAAGTAATTGAACAGATAACTGTTAATGGAAGAATATTTTTCCTGAACGACCCTGTATTTGTCAGCCGTAATCTGCCTGCAAAATTATTAAAAAACATAAAACTGTTTGAAAAGCAGTCTGAGAGATCAACGTTCACAGGAATTGATGACGGTGCCAGGACAAATACTGTAGATGTTACCATCAAAGAGGATATGCTTAACGGATGGGTAGGAAGCATTAAGGCTGGCGGAGGAACAGATAAGCGTTATAAGACAAATGACTTTATTGCTAACTTCAACAAATACAATCAAATTGCAATTGTTGGAAATGCATCAAACCTGAACGAAGCCCCTATGATGCCAGGCGTGGCAGTATCATCCGGTTTATCAAGAAATTACTCAATTGGGAGCAATATAAACCTTTCAAATAAGAAGAATAATTTTGAAGCAGATATTTCATACAAGCTAAACGATAAATCCATTTTTAATGATAATGAAGTTCACAGGACAAACTTTTTAAAAGACAGTATATTCGTTTATGATAAAAGCTCCAGAAGTGACAATTCAAATATAAACCATCTTCTTTCTGGACAAATTAATTGGAGCGGTAAAAAGAGCAAGATATCAATAAATCCAAAAGTTATGATGGTATATGGTAATTACTCAGATTCTGTAAAATACAGGACAATCGGCGGTTTCTCGGGTGTTACTATCAACGAGGGAGAGAGTGTAAACTCTGGTAGGAGGTCTATTGAAAATTTTTCGACAGATATCCAGTATATTACAAAAACAGGCAAGAGTATGAGGACATTCAGCATAAAAGGGACTGTTGGGATAGATAAACGGGAGAGCGAAGGGAAAAATAAAATATTGAACAGATCAGATCAACAGTACTTTACTGATGACAAATCCTTTGATGTATCGGCCAAAGTATCCTATACCGAGCCAATTACTAAAAAAATAATATTCGGCTCAAACTACAGTATAGCATCCTCAATATATTCGCAGAGTAAAGAGACTTATAATTCAGATAATAACGGCAATTATTCAGAACTTGATTCGCTTTTGTCTGCTAACTCAAACAATATTGAGTTAACACAAAATATTGAGTTCTATCTTCAGAAACCCAAAAGAAAAGATGAAGTTAGCTATTTTATGCTTGGGGCATCAATTTTGCCATCATATTTAAAGAGAGATAGTCATCAACAAGAATTTGACAAATGGTTCTGGAATATTTCTCCAAATGCTGAGTATAGATTGACAACTAAAGACTTTCTCTCTATTTTCCTTAAATATTCAGGAAATGTAAGGACTCCTTCTCTAACATTAATGATGCCCATTCCGGATAACACAAATCCTTTATTAATCAGATTGGGAAATTCAGAGTTAAAAAGCGAGTATGAGCACAATGTTAATCTATCTATTAGAAAAATCACATCGCTTTCAGGTGGATTTGGTTATGGTATTCTTTTAACAACAAAAGCATCTTATTTTAAAAACAGAATTTTGAATAAATCATGGTTTGATGAAGATGGAATTCAATATACTATGCCAATCAACTACAGCGGAGACTATTTCATAACTTCAAACCTGCACTGGGAACAACCTTTCTTCAAAGGAGTTTTAACAATTGCAAATATTATAAACGGAGGGCTTTATAATAATATTTCCTTTGTCAACGGAGAGAAAAACACAACTAAAAGGAATGTCTTAGGAGAAAGTCTTAATCTCACTTTGAAACTGGATAAAATATATTTTCAGACAAAAGCTACATTTAATTATGAGCTATCTGTAAATTCAATCTTTCCAGAGAAAAAAACAAAAACTTGGAGAAATGTAATTGAGGGATATATCAGCTATTCGATGCCTTTTGATATTACTTTTAAATCAGACATCGCTTATCAGTACTTTAAAGGTTATACAGCTCAGTACGACAAGCCATATCTTCTCTGGAATGCAGCAATTTCCAGGCCTTTAATCAAAAACAAGCTGACAATAAGCTTCTCTGCAAATGACATCCTTAATCAAAATAAAAACATTCAACGAGAGGTAACCGATTTCTATATCCAGGAGACGCGCTATAACACTGTCCGTCAATACTTCCTTTTCTCATTGACCTATAAATTCCTTATAGGTGGTAAGACAGGCGCATTTAAAGAAAGAGCAAATTCTGTAATTAGATCAAACGAGACTATAACTTACTAATCTGTAATATTGGAGTTGCTAGCTTAAATAGGCCAATTAGATTTGCAATTCCAGCCACAAATTGTGACTTTATTTAATTAATGGTTAAGCTTTTTATTTAGCTTCCATGCCATGTACAGTTCTGTCACACCGTAAATCAGCGAAAATATGCCAATAAAGATCAGAATAGTCTGTGCGCTAGTAAAAGGATTGGTAAACAGAACAATTCCTCCAATGATCATTAGCATTGAAATAGAGAAATAAATCCATGACCACCCATAATCGTGTCGAATACTTAACGCGCTGATTAATTGAAAAATACCTATTAACAGAAAACCAATGCCAATGGCAATGACAAAAATATTAACCATCATTGTTGGCAACAGTACAAAAAGCAATCCGAAAATAAGATTGAATAAGGCATTTGCCGTAAAGATGTTTTTAGTAACTCTCACCTGACTGCGAAGAGAAAAAACAAAAGAGACTATTCCACTAACCAAAATCAATATCCCGATGCAGATAACAAAACTCCGCAATGTAATATCCGGCATAAAAACAGCCAGTCCGCCTATAATCAAGGCAATAATACCTCTGATAAGCGATTCATGTGATGTTGTAAAAAAATGATTTTTCATAAATACGATGTTATTTATCTAGTAACACTGAATTTTTAGAGCGTTTATAAACTAAAGTTAACTACTTTTAAAGAAAACTCAAAAAAATAATACGCTTCTAATTTAAACCACAATGTCGCTTTTTCATAAGGAAGGCGTTATTAAAAATTTTGTAATATTATTTATACTATTTATCTTTGCAACCCTAAAAGAAAAGTCTGTTCTTATTGTTGTTTGAATTAATCGGGGTGTGGCGCAGTTGGCTAGCGCACCTGCTTTGGGAGCAGGGGGTCCTCCGTTCGAGTCGGAGTACCCCGACAACAAAAAAGCCTGCAAACCTATTTGCAGGCTTTTTTGTTAACTGTATCTGGATAAATGACTAATTTTGCACAACTTGAGCTTTTACAAAAATGGCAAGAAACAAAAAAAACATCATTCTCACTCTCCTTATCTTTCTGTCAATTAACAGTTATGCAAAGGAGGCAAATAGAATCATTTCACTTGCACCTTCTATCACCAACATGATTTATCTCTTAAAAGCACAGGATAAACTCGTCGGATGTACCAATTATTGCCTCGAAGGTGTAAAGGACGGGAAAAATATAGTAGCAAATGCCATAGATGTCAATATTGAAAAAGTATTCCTTTTAAAACCCGATATGGTTTTTACAGCGGGTTTGACCAAACCCTCCACTATTGAAGCATTGAAAAAACTGAATATTAAGGTTCTATCATTTCCAAGTGCTAAAACATATGCTGAAATATGCGAACAGTTTATCACAATTGCCAGTTATACAGGCAGGGAACAGTTGGCAAAAAAAATAGTGGAATACCAAAAGAGAAGGCTCGACAGCATTAAAAAATCAATTCCGAAAGGTAAAAAACCTAAAATATTCATAGAACTTGGAGCAAAACCGCTTTTTACCGCCGTACCAAACACTTTTATGGATGACTTTATAACTCAGGCAGGAGGCATTAATATAGCCACTGATATTAGCACCGGAATCATTACGCGTGAAAATGTAATATTGAAAGATCCAGACGCCATTGTTATAGTAACCATGGGCATAGTGGGTGAAGAAGAAAAAGCGGTATGGAAAAGATATAAGCAACTTTCAGCTGCCAGAAAAGGAAAAATATTTACTGTTGACCCTTACAAGTCTTGTGGCCCAAATCCAGTGACTTTTGTCGATGTTGTTGAAGAACTTGTTACAAAACTTTACAAATGAGCCGTTCTAAGTATATTAAATGGGGACTTTGGCTTATTACATTTTTGCTGATTGCAGTAATGACAGTAATATTCTCTCTTGCAAAAGGAGAGATAGATATTCCTTTGTCAAAAATATACAACATTCTTATTAATAGAAATAACGATCTCGAATATACAGTTTTAAAAGAAATTAGACTGCCAAGAATTATTCTTGGACTTTCTGTAGGAGGAGCATTAAGTCTCGCTGGGGTAATACTTCAAGGTATATATCGTAATCCTCTGGTTGAGCCATATACTCTGGGAATTTCAGGTGGAGCCGCCCTTGGAGTTGCGTTCGCAATAGTAGCCGGTCTTAATTTTTCCGTTGGTTCTTTTATGCTTCCTGTTTCTGGTTTCATTGGCGCTTTAATTACCGTCTTTCTTGTGTATATTTTGAGTGTCCGAAAAGGCAAAATTCATACTCAAAATATGCTCTTGATTGGTGTAATGGTCAGTTTTATAGCCTCTTCAGCAATTATGTTTATTATGGCAACAACAACCAACGAAAATCTTCATAATATAGTCTTTTGGGTAATGGGTTCTCTAGATGAAACAAACAAGGATTTAATAAAGGTGGCTGTAATAGTTTCTATTCTTTGTCTTTTAATATCCTATATTTTTATTGATCCTCTCAATGCTCTCCGTTTAGGAGAAGATAAAGCACGTCACTTGGGCATTAATACAGATCTCTCTATTAAACTCCTGTTCATTATCTCTTCTCTTCTCACGGGGATGTGTGTCTCGATAGCCGGTGTTATAGGTTTTGTTGGGTTGATAATACCTCAATTTATGAGGCTTATTGTAGGCTCTGATTTCAGAATATTACTAATCAGCTCATTTCTTACTGGCGGTGGATTTATAGTTTTTTGCGATACTATTGCACGAACAATTGTAGCTCCTAACGAATTGCCGGTGGGAGTTATTACCGGTATCATTGGTGGAATATCTTTTATTGCAATATTGATAAATCTCGGCAAAAACACGAGACATATATGATTTTAAGAAAATGGAAGCTTTTTTTGTAATAGATAATATTTCGTGTGGATATGGAAATAAATTCAAGATATCTGAAATAAGTATTAGTGTACAACAAGGTAACTTTCTTGGAATTATTGGTCCTAATGGATCAGGAAAAACTACATTATTCAGGGCTATAACCGGAGATTTAAAATTTGAGAGCGGATCAATCAAATTAAATGGGAAAAATCTTAAAAAATTCTCTTACAAAGAGAGAGCCCAAAATATAGCAATAGTGACACAGGACATTGAAAGTCCTGATATAACAGTCGAGGATTATGTGTTAATGGGAAGACTGCCTTTTCACAAGGGGTATCAGTTTTTTGAAAGCAAAGAGGATGTCAGAATAGCAGAAAAGTATATGAAAATGACGGCTGTTAATAAAATGAAAAATAAATATCTCTCTCAATTAAGTGGTGGAGAGAGACAAATGGTTGCAATTACAAGGGCTCTTGTACAGGAGCCCAAACTTCTTTTGCTTGATGAACCAACATCTCATCTTGATATTGCACTACAAATCCAGATTCTTAATCTGGTACAACAACTTAATGCAGAATTGGGTCTGACAGTCTTGATGATTATTCACGATCTTAATCTGGCAGGAGAATATTGTGACGAACTAATCATGATGAGTAATGGTAAAATAAAGGATAAAGGTTCTCCGGAAAAAGTTCTTACCTATTCAAACATCGAAGATGTATACGGTACAGTTGTATTTACTCAACCTAATCCTTTATCAGGCAGACCAGCAATTTTTTTGGTCTCAAAAAGAATACTCAATAGTATAAACAACACAAAATGAGAGTAGATATTCACGTTAACCCTGAATTTAGTTCATTGACACAATTTGTTGAACTGCTGCCAGATAATTTTGATAATACTGGAGAAGTTATTCATCTTGGAAGAAATCAGATAAGAACTGTTGAAATAAACGGCGAAAAGCTTGTTATAAAATATTTCAAAAAAATCACTCCTTTCAACAGGTTTATATATGGAAATTTGAGAAAAAGCAAAGCTAAAAGGTCTTTTGAAAATTCAGTGACTCTCTTGAAAAATGGGATAGGAACTCCGAAACCTGTTGGATATATTGATGCTTTCAGTCATCTTCTTCTTAAGAAAAGTTTTTATGTCTGCTTTTATACAGATTACGCAGATATAAAAAATTTACTGGATCTACCACTTTCTGAGGCTGAGAACGGAATAAGAGCTTTAGCACTATTGTCCGGAAAGATGCATCATTCAGGAATCTTTCATGGAGATTTCAATACAAGCAATGTCCTCTTCAAGGTAATTGACAGAAATTATGATTTCTGTCTAATTGACAATAACAGAATTAAATTTAAGAGATTTACATTAAAATCCGGAGCGAAAAATTTCAAAAGGATGAGGCTCACCGTTGAACAAACTGCCATTATTGGAAGTGAATACGCAAGAATGTACGGATACAATGAGAGGTTTTTCGTCATGAAAATCCTTTGGTTCAGATCGCTGTTTGTATTTAGAGAAAATTCTAAAGTAAAATTTAAGAGAGCATTTCATAAAATACTGAAGTGAGTGGACAATTATCAGTTAAAGCTCTTTTAATTTAATGAAATCACTAGTGTCCAAAGAAAAATAAATTAGTTCTTTGTAATACGTAGTTATACAATTAGTTATAAGCAAAAACAGCGCGTGTCGATTTGAATTGATTCTCCATCTTTGCAGTCTGAATATAATCCAGACATGCATGAATAGCGGAAAGTACCTTTTCAGTCAACTCGTTGAGTTTTTGCCAAAGCGAATATTTGATGGAATCGTCAAGAAGTATGGTGGAGACAAGTATGTGAAGACGTTCACATGCTGGAACCAGCTTCTTGTGATGATGTTCGGACAACTTTCCAGCTGCGACAGCCTTCGAGAGGTCATCTGCATCATTGATGCCATCAAGAATAAGAGTTACCATCTCGGATTTGGCACTGGAGACATAAAGCTTAGCAATGTCTCTTATGCAAACGCCAACCGGGATTACAGGATATTCGAGGAGTTCGCCTACTATATGATCGACCTTGCACAGAGCAAGAGGCTTGACAGGGAGTTCATCCTGCATGGAAAGTTCTATGCGTTTGACTCCACGACCATTGATCTCTGTTTGAGTTTGTTCCAGTGGGCATTCTTTCGACAGACAAAGGGTGGGATCAAAGTTCATACGTTGTTTGACGTTGTGACTCAGATTCCGACTTATATTCATATCACGGAAGCTAAAGTTCATGATATGAATGCTATGGATGACATTCCGTACGAACCGAATGCATTCTACATCTTTGACAAAGGGTACTATGACCTTGCAAGGCTGTATAGAATCAGCATTATCGACTCGTTCTTTGTCATCAGACAGAAGTCTCATCTCAACTACGAGATTGTTGACGGTGAAGACTTGCTTGACGATACGGATAACGTTCTGCTTGACCAGACGATAAGTCTTACGGGCTATCAGTCCAAGAAGAAGTATCCGGGTACTCTCAGGAGAATAGTTTACTATGCTCCTGAACTGAAGAGAACGTTCACGTTCCTCACAAACAACTTTGCCCTCAAGGCTGGCGATATTGCCTTGTTGTACAAACAGAGATGGCAGGTTGAACTTTTCTTCAGATGGATAAAGCAGCATCTTCGTGTGACTTCCTTTTGGGGCAATACAGAGAACGCTGTGAGAATACAAATCTATGTTGCGGTTATAGCATACTGTCTGGTAGCCATTGTAGAGCACGATTGCGTACTCAAAAGGTCCACTTTCAACGTCCTCAGAGTGATAAGCAGGGTGCTGACAGACAAGACTCCTGTCAGAGACCTTTTCAATGGCCCTGAAAAACTGCTTGATGTATGTGATCAACCTGTTCAACTTGAATTTGCTTTTAAATATTAATCGTTCAAAAATTTTCTTTGGACACTAGTGTAATGAAATTATTATTAACTTTCGGTTCAAAAATTGTGAAAGCTGTTATAAAACTTGAATAATCTCAATTACAATATGTTATTTTTTTACATATTGGTGACATATTAACCTAATATTAACCCAAAATATTTTTAAAAAGTGAAAAAAATACTTGTTCTAACGTTTTTATCCATTTGGATAATCTCCCCACAAGCGTTTGCTCAAGGGAAACAAAAGTTTACTCTTGAAGGGAAAATTACTCTTTATGGTACAGAGGAACCTATCCCTTATGCGAACGTGCTCATAAAAGAGCTAAATGTATGGGGTACCTCTGACGTCAACGGTGTATTCAAAGTTACAGGCATCATACCTGGAACTTATACACTTGAATCAAGCTGTCTTGGTTATCAAAAAGTCTCCTTTCCTATCACTGTTACAAGGAATATAAAAGACTTCAAGATTCAACTAAAAGAGGAGAATCTGACTCTGGATGATGTAGTAGTTACTGCAACAGTAGGAGGCTCCTTAAATTCATCATCCAGAATAGATAAGAGTGCAATTGAACACGTTCAGGCTTCCAGCCTTGCAGGGATTATGCAGCTGGTACCCGGCAATGTAACCGTCAACCCATCACTCACATCTGCCAATGGAGTAACTATCAGAACCATAGGCGGTATTACTACGGGTACCGGTGGTGACATTAATGGTAATAACCAGAGAGGTGTTGGACTTATGATTAATGGTGCAAGAATTTCTGCTGACGCAAAAATTTCAAAAGAGGGATCAACAAGTCTTACAGAACAGATAGACTATCGTAATTTCCCAACCGAACATATTGAGTCAGTAGAAGTTTTGAAAGGTGTCCTTTCTGCAGAATATGGAGACGTCACATCTGGAGCTATTATTGTTAAAACTAAAACCGGTTATACTCCTTATGAAGTTAAGGTCAAAACAGATCCTCACACAAAGGCAATCGCACTGGGTAAGGGATTCTCTCTTGGAGAAAAAGCTGGAACCCTCAACATAAATGCTGACTATGCCAGAGCTTTTTCTGATTGGGCGTCTCCAGTTGACATTTTTGATAGAACAACATTGAATCTTACTTATTCAAACATTTTTAATACTTCAAAAACTCCATTAAAGTTTAATGCTAGTGTAAATGGTTTTATTTCAGGCAACAATACTGAAGCAGACCCTGATGTCTCTTCTCTCGATTTTTCAAAATATCGCAGCAAAAATCTGACTGTATCTCTATTCGGAAGCTGGATGCTTAACAAATCCTGGATCTCTTCTCTTGATTATAATCTATCTGGTTCTTATGAAAAAGACACAGAACGTGAATATGTTGTAAGCTCACTACTCCCTTTACCATCTACCATTACAAGAACAGAAGGAATTACAACTGGCTATTTTACAAGTCCGACAGATCCTCGTGACAGGAGAGCTGAAGATATCCCGATTTATTTAAATGCCAAATTCACAGGCAACCTCAACAAAAGATTTGGAGAAGACATCCTTTCAAGAACAAAAATTGGACTTGAAGTAAGTACAAAAGGCAATGAAGGTCGTGGGGAGTACTATACTAGCAATCCTCCTCAGTACTTTAGAGGGAGAGAATATTCCGATATCCCTTACATGACAGACTTGAACATCTTCCTTGAAGAAAAACTTACAGTACCTGTCGGAAAAACTTCCTTTGAACTGAGTGCGGGTGGACGTTTTACTAAAATGTTCATAGAAGGATATGATTATGACCCTACAATAGATCCCCGTTTTAATGCCAAATACAAAATAATAGATAAAAGAAAAAAGGAAGGAGTTATACGATCTCTCGCAATACGTGGTGGATGGGGTATTATGCAAAAATTGCCTTCTATATCAATACTTTATCCCGCACCAAGTTACCTTGACAACTGCCTTTTCCAATATAGAAATAGTTCAACCGGAGAATCTCTAGCTGTTATTCAGACAAGTGTAATTGACGAAAGACTACCCTATAATCTTGAACCCGCAAAGACAAAAAATGCGGAGTTTGGAATTGACTTTAACATTCTTGGTGTAGATGCTCAAATTACATATTTTAACGAGAGTTTGACTAATGGTATTTCATCAAACAATTTTTATGTTCCTCAAACTTATGATTACTATAATACTGTTACCAGTCAGACAGCCTCGCCAAAATTTGAGAATGGAAGAGTTTGGGTGAAAAACGAACAAGGTGTATATGAACAGCTTGGTTATAAGACCAACACTGAATACAAGCATTATTCAAGACCAGACAATCGCGCCAAATCAAATAAATGGGGCATAGAATATGATATTAATTTTGGTAAGATTAGCCCAATAAGCACATCTGTTATTGTAAATGGCTCATATATAAGAACAGAGAATGAATATAACGGACAATATTATTCCTATACTGGCTCAGCAGATCCAATAGTACCTTCTCAGAAATTTGAGTATGTATCTATATGGAGCGGAGATAATTCCATGACTAAAGGTACAGGCAGGGAGAGATTCTCTACAAACATCAGCCTCATTACTCACATTCCGTCAATTAGAATGATTATATCTCTTGTCACTCAGTGTATTTGGGTTTATAATACTTGGAATCTTTTTGACGAAGGAAATATTTATTCAATTGACGCAAATGGTAATAGAGTTTTTGGAGATTACAGCAATCAAAACAATACTGTTATCCTTTATCGCGATCCCCTGTACTACATGGATTTTGCCGGGAATATCAGACCATTCAGTGACTATTACACTACAACCGATCAAAATCTAAAAACAAGACTTGGAATGTTAAGGAAAGCCACAGATGTTAGTTACTATTTTAACAAACAAGGTTATGACCCATTCTTTATGGCAAATATTCGAGTTACCAAAGAAATAGGCAAACTGGCCTCACTTTCCTTCTATGCAAACAACTTTACAAATTCAACACCGATTATGAAAGACAAGGCAAGGCCAAATGCTGTTGGAACTAGAGTCAATCCAGGGATCTATTTTGGTGCTGAGTTAAAATTAACCTTCTAATTGACAGTTGACATGAAAAACATAAAAACTATTATATTTCTAATCGCATCAGGTATATCAATCACCGGATGTATGAAAGATCTGAAAAATGATGATTTTTCAGATGATGCTATCAGCGCGACAATAACAGTGACTGTGAATATGCCTGCTGGATATAATTACCCGACAGAAGGGCTTCCTGTATATTTTGTTGATCCAAGTTCAGGCTTAAAGTTCTGTGATACTACAGATGCTGCAGGTGTGGCAACTATAAGAGTCCCTCACGGTGCATATGTTGCCACTACAGAAACCAAACACAGTGTATCCGGCGGTGTTATTTACATCTTTAATGGGACATCTGAAAAAATACGTGTAACACCAAAGGATCCAAGGAGTGTGTCATCCACCATTAATCTCAATGTTTCAAAGGCAGGTCAGATAGTGCTAAAGGAATTATATTACGGAGGATGTATGAATCCTGCTACAGGCAAAAGCTATTCAAAAGATACTTATTTTATCCTTTACAATAATTCAGATGAGGTTGCCTATCTCGACTCACTGTGTTTAGGTGTTGCGGATCCATATAATGCTCCTACCAGCGGAAAAACTTCAAATTGGGTCAAACCTGGCACCACAGAACTTAGAGATTCTGTTCCAATTGCTTCTTTTGGATGGATGTTCCCTGGCAATGGCACATCTTACCCTCTTCAGCCTGGAGAACAGGCGGTTGTTTCGCTAAATGCAATAGATCATACTACAACCAGCATAACATCTGTTAATCTGGGAAAACCTGGCTACTGGGCAGCTTATGATCCACTTCTTACTAGAGGACAGTCTACACCTAATGCAGGAGTGAATCTAATGCAAGGATTCTGGAAAGTGGGAACTGCTACATCATGGGTTGTTTCATCACTTAGCCCTGCAGTAATTTTATACACTATGGGCGGCAAAACTCCTGAACAATTTGTAGCAGATACTTACACTTGGAACCCTGGTTATGCAACAAACAGGAACTTTGACTGCTTAATGGTAGACAAGAATCTTGTTATTGATGGTGTAGAGTGTTTCCGTAATGACACTGACTCCAAAAGGCTTAGACCAGAAATTGATAATGGTTACACAAAAACTGATGGCTCCGGACAGGGGCAGAGCGTTCATCGTAAAATAGATGCTCAAGCTACAATAGCTGCAGGGGGCCGAATTGTATACATGGACACAAATAACTCGTCCAACGATTTTGAAAAAAGGGCAACAGCCTCACTGGTTGGTGTAAATTAAACTAAAGAAGATGAAAAATAAATTAATATATACATTAGCAATTGTGGCCATTGCTTTTAATTCAGAAACGCTTTTGGCACAAAAAAACAAAGTATCGGATAAATGCCTGTATTACTTTGACAAGTTGGAAAAAAGTGCACCATGGATAGTGTCTGAAAATGGTGCAGGACTAGTTTTTAATTCTGCACAGAATTTCTCTTCCTTTGGAGCATTCTACGGCTATGATAATGGGGAGTATAAGAATTACTATGATCCTTCTGAATATAATACTTTCGGAATCTCAACAAAATCTTATGTTAAGGTTAAGGACGTCTATTACTTCGGAGAGCTTATCTACGATTATGGGATAAAACAAAATCAGGGATGGCTCGGAACTATATACCCAAATACAACGAATGATCCTATTGTTGACTCTATCCCAGGGAAAGTACTTAGAGAAGATTATTATCTTAATGGCAAGATTGGGTATCCACTTTCAGATCGAGTTTCTATTGGCTTAGGAGTTAATTATCATACTGCTACTGCTGCAAAGCGAACAGATGGAAGAAATAGAAATACTCTCTCCAGTTTTAACATCTCACCCGGAATTGTCTTTAATAATGGAATATTAAGTCTCGGCCTTAATCTTTCATACAAACATGATGTAGAGAGAGTCAATTATGAATATCTTGGTGATGAAACAGGTAAAGCTATTTATTATATGGAAGGCCTATTTTTCTACTATAAGACTGGGATTACAAATACTACTGTCCTCAATAGAGGGTACTTCAAAGATTATTTAGGTGGTGCACTGCAAGTAGAGTTGAGAAAGAATAACGTGAAATTTTTCAATCAACTCAAAGTTGACTACAACAATGAAGATGATTATGAGGGTACGGGCCTTTCAAAAAGATACGCATATACTGATGGACTTAAATATGACTATTCAGGAACTCTCTCTGTTATTACAAAAACTATTGACAACTATCTGAAGCTGGGCTTCACAAATAATCAACAGTTTAGTTACAATGTCATTACCAATTATGAGTTAGTACCAAACGAAATTAGCACCTGGAACTATTTCGAGTATGGCAAGACTCTTAGATATATGGTAGATGACACAAGATACGGTGCTGAATATAAGGGATTTTTAAAGCGCCAGGATGGCTGCAAATGGGATTTCTCATGGATTTTCACATTGGGTGCTAATTACAATAAAGTCAAAAAGGATTATAAAATATACCCAGCCACCTATCATCAGGATTATGAAAACACAGAAATCTACGCCAACATTCTGAAAAACTTCAGAATAAAAGACATAGCTTTGATAGATGTTGATGTTGAAGGAAGTTATGTCAATGGTGACGGAACAATGCTTGAATATAAGAACCCTATAACAACCGGTAGTCTATTGCTTAACAATTCACTTCTTCAACATGATTTTGCATACAGGACAGCAGACAGGGCAAAAATTGGAGGGGGAATCAAGTACACTCACATTCTCAATGCAACAAAGGGCATAACAGCTTTTTGCAAAGCTTCATACACATACCAATATTTAATTGATGATGGAGGTCTTGACAACATACTCGACGGAGTTCTGCCCGGAACATATAAATCGTTTGTAAATGTGAGTATTGGACTTAATTTCTAATATAAATGTATGTTAAATTAAAGAGGGTGACTAAAAAGAGATTTTTGGTTTCCCTCTTTTCTTTTTTCAGGCAACTTGTTTTTTCGAAGGGAAGATGATTATCTCTATTAAACCATTAGATCTTTGAAGAAAAAGCGGTTTTTTAGGTATTTTTTCGTCAAAATAGAGTGCAGATTGCTAGCATATTTTCTAAGGTTATGGGCTAATGCAACTAGTCCGAACTCGACTGATACTTTAGGGAGCGATTTTAACATAAATCGTTTAAAGCCAGAATCGTATTTGATCTGACCGAATACAGCTTCGGGCTCAACTGGTCTTTTACTTCTGTGCATAAGTCCTCGCTCGCTGGTCAACAACTCCCTTATTAGCTGAATTTGCCAACTTATTTGAGACAAAAAGTTAAGCAACATTTTTAATAATCTGTTTTTTAATATTATACTGTTCCCAAAATTCATCAATAGTCAAATTCTTTAAAGCTGAGAATTTTCTCTTATGGTTATACCAGGATTCAATATACTCAAATACCAACAAGCGCATTTGTTCTCTAGTTATAAGCCTTTTACCATAAATCAATTCTGTCTTGAAGGATTTGAAAAAGCTTTCTGCTACTGCGTTATCCCAGCAATTACCTTTACGACTCATGCTCTGCTTAGCATTAAGAGATTTCAAGATATTGACTGTTTGCTTGCAGGCATATTGAGAACCCTTGTCAGAATGAAAAATCATATTTTTAGGAAAAGCCCCGTTCCTATTGACCATCCTTATAGCCGGGATAACTGTTTTAGATGCACTCATATTATCACTCATCGACCAACTAATGAGTTTACGGTCAAAAAGATCCAAGACACAAGTCAGATAAAGGAATCCATCCAGACAAGAGATATATGTCAGGTCAGACACACAAGCTTTAACAGGCTCTTCATGTATAAAAACCCTATTGAGAAGGTTCGGGGCTACCTCAAAATCATGAGAGGAGTTGGTGGTAACCTTGTGTCGTTTAGAAAGTTTGCTACACAATCCCATTTGTTTCATATGGCTGGCAACAGTCGTTCTGGAAACGACAATACCGCAAGCCAGCAAGTCTTTTGTAAGACGTGGACTTCCATTACGACCCTTGGCTGTAAAGTATGCTTGTTTAATCTTTTTATCAAGTTCCATATAATTCTGTTTGCGCTTGCCCACAGGCTCTTTAAACCAACGATAATAGGAGCTTTTGGATGCATCCAGAACTCTGCACATCACCTCAATCGTCCATCGCTTAGAGTTGTAGTCTTTGATAAACTGAAAGATCAACGACCGCTCTTGGAGATGATGCCTAAAGCTTTTTTTAATATATCGCGTTCTATCTCAGCATCATTTAAACGCTTTTCAAGCTCTACGATTCTCTTGTTCTCTTCGGAAAGAGACTGGTTGCCGTTCCCGGGAAAACTTGAATCTCCTTTCTCTTGGAATTCCTTACGCCATCTATATAGCAAAAATGCCTCTATTCCTAATTCTTGCGCAAGTTCCGAAACATTTTTGCGCTCTAAACTTAGTTTGACAGCATTTTCTTTAAACGCTTTGTCAAAATGCATACGTTGTTTTCTCATAATACACAAAAATAAACTTTTGTGCTTAACCCTGTGTCCTAACTAAGTTAGTAATTCCAGTGTAAAGATGCTCTCAAAGTCGCCATTAAGCCTTTGGGACCTGAATAGATTCAATGTCCTGAAGTCTGGGGTAGAGTATCCTGAAAGCCACATATAGATGATATTTTCCTTTAGTTGTCTCTCTATCTTCCTCCCTGAAAATGTATTGCACATATATCCATAAACGAGAACCTTGATAAGCATCCTTGGATTGTAGCTTGATGTACCGCCGCCCTTGTACTTGGATTCTATTGAACTGATGTCAAGATGGTCGATAACGCTGCTAACTATTCTTGCAGGATGTGTTTGAGGTACTATATCTCCCAATGAAGGAGGAAGGAGTACCGAATCGTTCTCTTTGTAAGATTTAAAGATTACCTTTGCCATGCTTGTTCTTTTTAATGTTCTTATGTTTTTGTCGATATAAAGATACATAATTTAATTGAAACAAGCAAGGGTTATTTACTTTTATATCAAGTAATTAACCCTTTATTTTACGAAAAAATCTTTTTCTCTTCCGGATTTGGCGCCGCGATATATGAAAAAGAGGGCGACTTTACTTTTTAGTCACCCTCTTTAATTTTATTAAACTTGAAATCAAACTTTCCCGCCAAAATTTTTCATAAACTGAACTCTTTCGAACTTCCTTGGATCCTCAATATTTGAGTAATTCAACGCCCCTTTAAAATCTCTGATACTGTTAAATCCATGCCTATTCATAAAAAGAAGAATTTCCTGATTTGCCTCAGAAATAGCATCTGCACCCCTTTTGTAAAGAGCTGTACACATCTGCACAGCTGAAGCCCCTGCAAGAATCTGTTTAATTGCTGTTTCACCTGTATGAATACCTGTACTTGCGGCAAGATCTATCCCGGGAACAAGTGCAGATACAATCCCCATCCATCTTAATTCACGTAAAGACTCTGACTCATTTGAAAAAGCATCAGCTGGAATAATTTTAAGTTTGTTAATATCTATGTCAGGAGAATAAAACCTGTTGAACATCACTACTCCCTTGGCACCATACGCCTTAAGATTATAGACAAAACCGGGAAGATTCGTTACATATCCTGCAATTTTTACGGCAACAGGGATTTTAATCATTTTCGTAACATTTCCAACAACCTCAAGATAATCCTTTTCAATCTCTGTAGATGTTTTATGTACATTCAAGGGCAAAGAATAGATATTAAGCTCAATCCCATCAACGCCTGTTTGCTCAATCTCCTTTGCATAGGACATCCACTCCCCTTTTGAATAACAATTGATACTTGCAATAACCGGGACAGAAATTTTGGACTTGATTTCTTTAAGAAGATTTAAATATTTCTCAATTGAATATTGACGTATGTAATGATGCAAATAATCTGCAGACTCAGGATAATCACTGCTTCTTGATTTAAGAAAGTCTGCCTCGTTGACAATTTGCTCTTCAAAAAGAGATTTGACTACAATTGCTCCTACTTCCGCCTTCTCAAAAGATTCAATTTTATCTAACTGTGTAGTCAAACCTGAACTTGCCGCAATAACAGGTGACTTAAGCGACATCCCCATATAATTTACTGAAATATTTTCCATAATTTTCAGATTTTAAATTGTTTCCAATAATTTTCTAAGACTAACCTTTTCTGCGATAGTATTTCTTAGCCTAGAAATTTCGATCCTTTCCTGTTCCATTGAATCTCTATACCTGAGGGTCACTGTATTATCTTCCAGACTTTGATGGTCAACTGTAATACAATATGGCGTGCCGATTGCGTCTTGACGGCGGTAACGCCTGCCTATACTGTCTTTTTCGTCGTATTGACAACTGAAATCAAACTTTAGATCGTTCATAATATCCCTTGCCATTTCAGGCAACCCATCTTTTTTAATCAAGGGCAAAACTGCAAGCTTGACAGGTGCAATGAAGGCCGGAAATCTCAAAACGACTCTCTCTTCTCCATCAGCAAGTTTTTCCTCACAATAACATGAAGAATAAATGGCAAGAAATGTTCGATCAAGGCCGATTGATGTTTCAATAACATACGGGACATAGCTTTCTCCTGTCTCAGAATCAAAGTACTGTATCTTTTTCCCCGAATATTTCTGGTGTTGACACAAATCAAAGTCTGTCCGTGAATGGATACCTTCAAGTTCCTTAAAACCAAAAGGGAAGTTAAATTCAATGTCTGTGGCCGCATTTGCGTAATGAGCCAGTTTTTCGTGATCATGAAAACGATATTTATCATTTCCAAGGCCAATAGCCTTATGCCATTTAAGACGCTTATCCTTCCAAAATTTAAACCACTCCAACTCCTCTCCGGGACGAACAAAAAACTGCATTTCCATCTGTTCAAACTCTCTCATCCTGAAAATAAACTGCCTTGCCACAATCTCGTTTCTGAACGCTTTACCAATTTGAGCAATACCAAATGGTATTTTTAGCCTCGAAGTCTTTTGAACGTTGAGAAAATTCACAAAAATACCCTGGGCTGTTTCAGGCCTGAGATATATAATATTAGTATCATCGTTAGTATTCCCTAGTTGAGTTGAAAACATTAGATTAAACTGACGTACATCTGTCCAGTTTCTTGTTCCTGAAATAGGGCAGACAATTTCACAATCAAGTATCAACTGCTTGAGAGCAATCAAATCATTAGACTTAAGAGCATCATTCATCCTTTTTGCTACTTCATCAATCTTAGCCTTATGTCTTACTATATTAGGATTGGTTGATACAAATTTTGATTCATCAAACGACTCCCCAAACTTCTTTCTTCCCTTCTCAACTTCCTTCTCTATTTTCTCCTCAATCTTGTCAATATAATCTTCCAAAAGATTGTCAGCACGATATCTTTTTTTAGAATCTTTATTATCGATTAATGGATCATTAAAGGCTCCAACGTGTCCTGACGCTTCCCAGATTTTTGGATGCATAAAGATTGCCGAATCTATCCCAACTATATTTTCATTGAGGCGGACCATTGCGCTCCACCAATAATTTTTAATATTATTCTTAAGTTCAACGCCAAGTGGACCATAATCATATACCGCACTCAATCCATCATAAATTTCACTCGATTGAAAAATAAATCCATACTCTTTGGCATGAGCTATAAGGCTCTTAAATAAATCCTCCTGTGTCATCTTGTTAATTTGTCAACTTTGTAATTTACAAAATTAGTGCAATTTTAGGATTTTTGATAATTTTGAAATTCTTAAAAATTATACATCGCATGAAAAGACTTATTCTTTTATTATTTTCCATCCTTTCTATCAACCTAATTGGTGCTCAAACTTCTACTACAACTTGGACATTTACACAGAAAGATAATGAAGATGGTACTGTTGATTTAATCTTTAAAGCAGAAGTTGCACCACCATGGTATATCTATAGCAGTACCCCGGTTCCCAAAGGTCCTATGCCCACAAAATTTGAGGTTAATGAGATGAAAGGATTTGAGATTGTAGGTTCAATGAGAGATAGTGAAGAAGGCGAAACCAAGTTTGACAAGGCGTTCAAAGTAGATGTAAAGGTCTTTCATGACACTGCAACATTTATTCAGACAATCAGAAAGCTTACAGATTCAACAATTGTTGTAAGCGGACTCCTGTCATGGCAAACATGTAATGGAAAGGAGTGTCTGATAGATGAAACTGACGTTAAATTTGAGATAAAAGGGGTAGAACCATCTCCAGAGCCCCCTGTAAAAAGCAATGATGAAAGCATTTGGATGTTTCTTTTAATTGCATTTGCTGCTGGACTTGGGGGAGTTTTTACTCCATGCGTATTCCCTATGATTCCTATGACTGTGGGATTTTTCATTAGTGGTTCCGGTAATCGAAAAACAGGTATAATTAAAGGAATAACTTTTGGACTTTCGGTAACGCTTATATATACACTTGTAGGGCTTATTGTAGCTGCATTTCAAAGTACTGACACAACAGATGTCCTTGGAACTCACTGGATTCCTAATGCACTTTTTGCCCTCCTTTTTATCATTTTTGCCATCTCATTTTTAGGGGCATTTGAAATAACCTTGCCGGGCGGTCTTGCTAATAAAGCTGATGCAAACGCTGATAAAGGTGGAATTATTGCCTCATTTTTTGTGGCTCTCGCTATGGTTATCGTCTCTTTTTCCTGCACAGGACCATTTGTGGGATCTATACTAGCAGCTGCTGTATCAAGTGGAGTTACTCTTAAGCCGATACTCGGGATGTTTGTGTTTGGACTTGCTTTTTCCCTGCCATTTGTAGTATTCTCTTTTTCCCCTGCTTTAATGAAAAAGATGCCTAAATCTGGAGGTTGGTTAAATATGGTTAAAGTTATATTCGCTTTTATTTTGCTTGCCTTTAGCATGAAATATCTCTCAGCTGTGGATGCCTGGTTTGGATGGGGAATAATTTCAAGGCCACTGGTGATATCAGTATGGATTGTTATTGCAGCTCTGCTGGGATTTTATCTGCTCGGTAAGATAAAAACTCCGCATGATTCAGAAGTTACACATGTAGGTGCAGGAAGAATGATTTCTGCAATTATCTCCTTCACTTTTGCAATTTTCTTAATTCCCGGACTTCTGGGTGCTCCACTGACTTACTTGTCTGCTTTACTTCCTCCTCCAAGTGCAAATACATTTACAATATATGCCTCTACTGCTCGAAATGAATCTTTTCAGGCTTTTACAAAAGAACATGATGTTAATATTGGCGGGAGTGGCCCATGTGAACCTGTAAAATACGCAGATACTGAACATCCGGCGCCATATGGATTAACTGCCTATTATGACATATCTCAGGCTATCGAATGCTCTAAAAGTTTAAAAAAACCAGTATTGCTTGCATTTAAGTCAGCAACATGCAGTGGTTGCAAACTTATGGAAGCAACTGTATGGAGCGATCCAGAAGTCCAAAAAATTCTCAGAGAAGATCTTGTTCTTGCCACTCTGTACATTGACAATAAAACTGAACTTCCTAAAGAAGAACAAGTCTTATCAAAAATTGATGGGAAAGTCAAAAATACACTTGGCAGAAAAATAAGGGACTATCAGGTGTCACATTTTGGAGTTGCATCACAACCTTATTACGTAATTGTAGATCAAAATGAAATTTCTCTTGTTCAGCCTATAGGCGAATGCTCTAAAGAGGAATTCCTGAGTTTTCTCAAAAATGGGGTTGAAAAATACAGATCAAATAACCTCAAATAACTGATCTAAAGGCTTTCTAACTTTTTTGAGAAATTGATGCCTATCTTGAGGTGATCTATAACCGACTGCTCCTATACATGCAGCAGTAAGGCCTTTCTGTCTGAGTTCCAAAATATCATCAAATTGAGATTTGTCAAAACCCTCCATAGGACAAATGTCAATATGCTGTTCAGAGGCAGCACAAATAAGTGCTCCAAGCGCTATATAAGCCTGCTTTGCTGTCCAGTTTGAAAGTTGCTCCGGAGTCATCGCCCCTATCATACCGTTAAGCATATCTCTGTATGTATCAGAACTGCCCTCGGGATAATTATTAATTTCGGCACTTAGTCTCAAAAATGATTCGACTTTATCGGGCCCATATTCTGTGAAGTTTGCAAAAATAAAGAGATGCGAGGCTTCAGTAATTGCGGGTTGTCCAAAAGCAGCCTCACTAAGCTTTTTTCTAATCTCAGGGTCTTCTACAATAAGTGCTTTATATGGTTGTAATCCGTATGAAGACGGTATCAAACTCACTGCCTGTTTCAAATACTCTATTTGCTCTTCATTTAGCTTTTTATCTGTATCAAATCGCTTTGTTGCATAACGCCACTGTAATCCTTCTATAATATTCATTTCTCAATTTTTTTAGTCTTTTGTTAATTTAATAATACATAAAACAAACAAATCTGATATTGGTTCTATAGCGGTTAAATTTCATGACAAAACAGTCTCAATTCAGACTTGTCAGGGCAACTCTCAACAAGTTCTCTTATTGTTTTATTTAAGACAGGATGAATATAATGGGGAGAAATATCAAGAACCGGTAAAAGAACGAATCTTCTTAAATGAGCAAAAGGGTGAGGAATTATAAGCCGCGCTTGATCAAGCACTCTATCACCAAAAAAAATTATATCTATATCTATAACCCGGGATTCATAATCAGAAGCATTACTCTTTCTCACTCTCCCGAGCTCTTTTTCGATAATATTTAATTCATCCAGCAACTCGATTGGAGACAAATCCGTTTCAAGCAGCATTGCAATATTAAGAAACCAGACCGTTGAATTAAAACCCCATGGCTCACTCTCGTAAATCTGAGAAATTTTAGGAGTTTTATAAATACAATCACCAATTCTATCAATTGCACTTCTTAAGTATTTCAATCTATCTCCTTTATTACTGCCAAGTGACAGTATTACTTTTTCCATCTTTTAAAGAAAACCTAATTCGAGTTGAGCTTCCTGACTCATTCTACTTTTGTCCCAAGGTGGATCAAAAACCAATTCAATAGCGACATCGGTAACAGAAGGAACATCCATTACAGCATCATGAATGTCTTGTAGAAGATCATCCATTATAGGACAATTGGGAGCAGTAAGCGTCATCTTTATAAAAACCTTACCACTGTCATCGACTTTTAAATCATAAATCAATCCAAGGTCATAAACGTTGACGGGTATTTCAGGATCATATACCTGTTTGAGTGCTAATACAATATTCTTTTCAACTGAAGTATCTGCCATAGTAAAAATCATTTATTGGCCGAAAAGGCGAGTGCATATAGTTTAATTTGCTTTATCATAGATACCAAACCATTGGACCGTGTTGGTGAAAGGTTGTCCTGCAGACCAATCTCTTTAATAAAATTAAGATCCGCATCCAGAATTTCTTGTGGCGTTCTTCCAGAAAAGACTCTTATCAGAAGAGATATAATTCCCTTAGTAATAATAGCATCACTATCTGCTGTGAAATAAATTTTTCCATCTACATAATCAGCTGCCAGCCAAACTTTTGATTGGCAACCTCTTATTAAGTTTTCATCTATTTTTTTCTTCTCATCTATTAAGGGAAGTGACTTGCCAAGTTCAATCAAGTACTCATATTTATCCAACCAGTCAGTAAAGACAGAAAATTCATCAATTATTTGTTGTTCAACCTCTTTAATTGTCATTTGCCATGCGATTTTATGTTATTCTATTAAGACAACATTCTTATTGCTTTTTGCAATGATTCGATAAAATAATCGACTTCTTCAAGATTGTTGTAAATTGTCAAAGACGCTCTTAACATTCCGGATACACCAAAATGATCCATTAATGGCTCTGAACACATCATACCCGATCTCAAGGCTATTCCCATTTTATCCATCAGCATAGCCATATCAGTTGGATGAATTCCGGGCACATTGAACGAAAAAAGCGGAACTTTGCTGTCAGATGTACCGTATATTATGAGAGATCCAACAGAAGAAAGACCATTCATCATCCTCTCAACCAACTGTCTTTCATGTTCCTTAACAAATTCTGAGTCAATATTATTAATAAATCTTATTGCTTCCCCGAGACCCGCAGCACCTATAAAGTTGGGAGTACCTGCCTCAAATTTTAAAGGGAGCTCGGCATAAGTTGTCTTTTCAAATGACACTCTGCCCACCATATCTCCACCGCCCATCCAGGGCGGTATTGCATTTAAAAAATCTTTTTTGCCGTACAATATTCCTATGCCTGTTGGTCCAAAAAGCTTATGGCCGGAAAATACATAAAAGTCACAGTCAAGTTTCTGAACATCTACATTTAAATGAATAATACCCTGAGCTCCATCGAGAAGTACAGGAACTCCTGCCTTATGGCATATTTCAATTAAAGTATTAACTGGATTAACTACACCTAAAACGTTCGAAACGTGGGCAACCGATGCTATCTTAACCTTACCATCCATGAGAAGGGAGTCCAATTGTTCCATCCTCCAGCAGCCGTTATCGTCAACGGGAAGGACTCTCAATTCGGCCCCATACCTCTCACAAGCCATTTGCCATGGGACAATATTAGAATGATGTTCGCCTTCAGTAATCAAAACAACATCTCCCTTATCTATAAACACCCTGGAAAATGAGTTCGCAACAAGATTAATTGATGCTGTTGTACCTGAAGTAAAAATAACCTCTTCTCTCGATACTGCATTGATAAATTTACGAATCTCCTCTCTCGAATTTTCATATATTTCAGTTGCCCTTGCACTGAGTTCATGCACAGCTCTGTGAATGTTACCGTTAACGCTCGAATTCATTCTGTTGACAAGTTCAATAACAGAACGAGGCTTCTGAGAGGTAGCTCCATTGTCAAAATAAACCAGTGGTTTCCCATTGACACTCTGTTCCAGAGCAGGGAAATTTCTTCTTATATCCAATACATCCTTGATCAACTCCATAAAAATCTTTTGGTACAAAAATAGTAAACAAAGTTTCGATTTGTTTTTTAAAAAACATAATTTTGCCTTAAATGTTTACTGAAACGAAATGTTTGACTACATAAAAGGGAAAGTTGTTGAGTTAAATCCTACTGAAGTTGTGATTGAAACAAATAATTTTGGCTATAGAATTCTTATCTCTCTCCAGACATTCTCTCAATTGACTCCTGACACAGAATGCAAACTCTATTTATACCATCACATAAGAGAAGATACTGAACTGCTCTACGGCTTTTTTGACAAAGAGGAACGTTATATATTCTCTTTACTTATTAACGTTACAGGCGTTGGTCCAAATACTGCCAAACTGATGCTTTCATCTCTTTCTACTGAAGAACTTAGAAATGCAATCATTAGCGATGATATAAATAAAATTAAAAGTGTAAAAGGGATAGGATTAAAAACAGCTCAAAAAATAATAATCGACTTAAAAGATAAAATCATTAAAGGAACTCCTTCGGGAAAAACCGGCGTTATTTCTGTGAGTCCTGTCTCTCAAATTCGAGAAGAGGCATCAAGTGCTCTTGTCCTTTTAGGTTTCCCTAAACAGAATGTCGAAAAAGTGATAGACTCGATACTAAAAGAAAATCCTAACCAAAAACTTGAAACACTCATAAAAGAGGCATTGAAAAGAGTTTAATCTTTTTGTACATTTGTCAAAATAAACAACAATAAAAGACAGTTATGAATATTCCTGCAAATCTTAAGTACAGTAAAGACCACGAATGGGTTAAAGTTGACGGTAATATTGCCACAGTAGGCATCACCGATTTTGCACAAAATCAGCTTGGAGACATAGTTTTCGTCGATATCCAGACAGAAGGCGAAACACTTGATGCATCTGAGATTTTCGGAGCCATCGAGGCTGTTAAAACAGTGGCCGACGCATTGATGCCTGTTTCTGGCAAAATAATTGAGATAAATCCTGAACTGGAAGATGCTCCTGAACTAGTAAATACAGATCCATACGGCAAAGGATGGATGATTAAGATTGAAATTTCTGACCCGTCAGAACTTAACTCTCTTCTCGATGCCGAATCTTACAAGGCAATTTTGTAGTCAGAATTTCAGCAATATGAAACCCACAGTGAATATCTCTGTGGGTTTTTGTTATATTTACACTTGTTAAACAATTAATACGGAGGTTTAATGAAACACAGTTTCGGAAGCGATAATCATTCAGGAGTAGCACCTGAAATAATGGAAGCCATAATTGAGGCAAATGAGGGATTCTCTGTTGCTTACGGAGATGATGAAACCACTGCAAAAGCAATTAGAATTTTCAAAGAAAAGCTTGGTGAAAATGCTGAGCCATTTTTTGTATTTAATGGAACGGGAGCTAACGTTACTGCATTAAAAACACTTACAAAATCACATAATTCCATTCTCTGCCCGGACACTGCTCATATTAATGTAGACGAGTGTGGCGCTCCTGAAAAGGCAACAGGCTGCAAACTTATTCCGCTTCATTCAACTGACGGGAAAGTAAACCCTGAAGAAGTAAGAAAAGAGCTAGTAAATTTTGGAGTTCAACATCACTCACAAGTCAAAGTCTTATCTATTTCACAACCAACAGAGTTGGGCACACTTTACACTCCTGGAGAAATAAGGTCTCTTGCTGATTTGATGCATTCATATGACTGTTTTTTGCACATGGATGGATCAAGAATATCTAATGCAGCTGCTGCGCTGGGATTACCAATCAAATCCATTACTGCAGACCTTGGTGTAGATGCTCTTTCATTTGGGGGTACTAAAAATGGTTTACTAATAGGTGAAGCAGTAATTTTCTTCAAAAAACCTTTTGCCGAAGATTTTCCTTATGTACGCAAGCAAAATACTCAGTTATATTCAAAAAACCGATTTATAGCAGCACAGTTTATTGCTTATCTGAAAGATGATCTAAACTTAAAACTTGCAAGACATTCCAATGAA
>Ga0208824_1000269_pt1 | contig 58895 bp, 38 predicted proteins | sample AD_JPNTR3_MetaG_FD_184447 | JGI IMG/M metagenome (GOLD analysis project Ga0208824, IMG submission 184447) | Active sludge microbial communities of municipal wastewater-treating anaerobic digesters from Japan - AD_JPNTR3_MetaG (SPAdes) (version 2) | ecosystem: Engineered > Bioreactor > Anaerobic...
AGTCTTGCTTTAGTTAATGAGTATCTGGATTTGATCGAAGAGATGGAAGGGAAGATCGTCGAGAAAGGAGGGTAAATTTTATGTCGACGGAAGCGGTAAGTATGGCAGAGGAAATAGTGCCTTATTTGGCTATCGCGTTTTCGTAGTTAGATTTGATGAAGACCAAAATGAGAGAATAGATGCTTTGGCGAAGCATCTCGGTATTAGCGAGAGCGAATAATTGGATGGATTGTTGACGATATTTTATATCGTTCTACAGTCCGACTTGCCTGACTCATGAGCTGGGTATCATTAAAACCGCAGTGAAGAGGGGATGAAGAAAAGGGGCTGGCGGCACTTGGTAGTCGAGGAAGGTAGAATTCGACCGGAACGGTTTGTAATGCGGTCTTCCGCTGAGATCGAGCTCATCCGCAAGGGCCAGCCTCTGCAGATTAAAAGTTGATATCATTCTAATGCATACGGCATCGGTTAAGGATTTTTTGATACTATATTATTATTCCATTTTGCACTTTGTTATTGAGCCAAAAACTCGAATTTGTTGAAATCAGTACTCTGTGGGCTTGAACCTTTTCTGCAAAAATTGATCTCAAAAAGCTCGGAAGCCTAATTCTATGCATGCTGGTCTTAACCGATGACGCATGCATTCTAATGTGCAATGGCTATCTTCAAAGGCGAATTGCCTAGCCATTAGCGAAATCATGTATCCACCGGTCCAAATTTGACCCCCCGCGCCGATCCGATTTTGACCCCCTTAGACGACTAACATGACTCATAGAGTATAAGTTCACATCTCGCTACTTTCTGCGGAACTCTCTCCGTTCATGTTCAGTATCAGCGCGCGGTGGGTAATCCTATCCAGAATTGCTGGGGTTAGAGTCCTGTCATGGAATACTTTCACCCAATCTGAAAATCCCAGGTTCGAGGTAATGATAATACTCATAGTCTCATATCGTGCTGCAAGCAACTGAAATAGCAATTCAGCGGCAGCGAGATCAAATGTTATGTACCCAAGCTAATCAATTATGAGGAGATCAATTTTTTTCAACTCGATAGTTCCCCTCGCATGCTCTGATCTCTACCGCAATAGCCATATGAGTCTTGCCGGTTCCGGAATTTCCGATGAGAATAACATTCCCCCCCTTCTTTAAGAAACGCAAGCGTTTCCTCCAACCCGCGATCTCCTCATCAGCGAACTCCATGCCATCAGCCCCGAACTTTGTCTCAGTGGCGGAGCCACCTCTCCTCCGCCATCGGCCCTCTCACTCGATATATATCGCCGGCCTTCCCGGCTCCGCCTGACGGCTTTTCCCCTTGGGGTCTGCTCCTGGCTCCTCCGCCGAAAAGACCTCCACCGGCACGCCCATGCTTGCAGCCAGATACTCTTTCTCCCTGAAGAGCGTCTCGTACTCGTCCAGCTCCAGGGCCTCTGCGCTAAGAGAATGGGCCGCTTTGGCCAGCTTCTGAGCATACTTGGGAGCATCCTTCTTGTGCGCGGCTATAGCAGGCGACGCCATGGCCTCCTTCATCAGAGCACCCATGTCCAGCCTCCCGCCACTGGCCTGAGCAGTGCTCAGAGCCAGGCGCAGCATCTCCTTCTTCCACTGGGGGGTGGTATAGAGGGTGATCTTAGCAGGCTGGGCCCCGGTGACATTGATGATCTCCTGCACATCATCTATCGTCCTCTCCAGGAGATCCTCCGCCCGCTCCGCCTGCTCATCGATCAGGGAGTCATCTGCCTTCGGCCACTCTGCCAAAGAGGCATAACCCTCCCCCAGCCCGGAGGCCCAGATCTCCTCACATACATGCGGGGTGAAAGGAGACATCATCCTCACCCAGGCCGAGAGAACAGCACGAAGCTGGTTTCTCCCTCCCCGGCGCTGATACCAGCGCAGATCGCCCATAAGCAGATAAAAGGCACTCTGCAAGGCCCGGCGGGTGTGAATCTCCTCCATGGCCTCAGTGGCCTCAATGATGCGCCTTTGCAGCCGGGAGAGCATCCAGCGGTCGATGAGAGTCTTCTCAGCATTCTCGTCGATGCTCCCATCGGCCAGTATCTCCCGCGCCAGATTGTAAAACCTCTCCAGATGAGCGCGGGTGGACTCAACCCCGTCGTTTCTCCAGTCCACATCCGCCGTCCCCTCGGCATTGCCCAGAATGTAGAGCCTGGTCACATCTGCCCCGTTATCGGCCACCGCCTGGCGCAGCGTCAGGAGGGGTCCTTTGGACTTGGACATCTTCTCCCCCTCCAGGGAGACGAAACCGTTCACAGCCATAGCCCGCGGCCAGAGCTGCTCGGGGAATATGGCCACATGATGGTAGAGGAAGAAGAGAAGATGGTTGGCCACCAGATCCTTCCCCGAGGTACGGAGATCTACGGGATACCAGTAGGCAAAGTCGTCATGTATCTGCTTTACCATCTGGGCAGACAGGCCGGTGAGTTCAGCAACACTGGCGGCATTGCCATTGTCCATGAAGATATACTCGAAGAACTCTGGCGGCAGATTGTCGACCTTCATTCCCGCATTGACATACTTGGCCAGGATGTAATAGGCCATGTAGATGGTCGAATCTCCAAGGGACTCAATCAGCCACTCCTTATCCCAGGGCAGACGGGTTCCCAGGCCCTTGCGCCTGGCACAGGCCTTGTCCTTCAGCCAGTCTATCTTGTTCTCGAACTCCGCCCGGTACTCCGGCGGTATTATATCCATCCTGGACAGGCACCACAGGACCCTGCCCTTCCACTGTGGATTGGAGTACTCCAGGAACCACTGGTCCCGCACCATCATGATGACACATCTGTTGCCGCAGCGACAGATCACCGGGGTGTGGGAGAACTCATAGAAGATCTCTGCTATCCCCTGGTCGATCAGATCCCGGAGGAGGAGATCCTTGATCTTGCTCACCGCCACGCCCGCATAGCGGCCGGTATTGGTCTTCAAGACTCCATTATGAAACTCCCGCCGGTAGACCATCTTGGTTGCTTCCTCCGCCCGGGGATCATTCTGATCCACAACCCCCAGTTCTCTTACTGCTTCCACCGCCGGGAACTCGCCATAGCCCGGGGACTCAATCAGGGATATGAACTCGATCGCCCTCAGATCCTCTTTGATGCCGTACTGGCTGAGGTCTTCATCATAAAGATCCTTCAGGGCCAGATAATCGTAGGGGGCATGGGCGGGAACGGACATGACGATACCTGAGCCGTTGTCCGGGTCCACGAAGCCTGCGGGCAGAATGGGCACCTCCGCCCCGGTGAGGGGATTGGTCACCCTCTTGCCGATGAGATCCTTTCCCGCTATCTCTGCTCCCCAGGCCACAGATCTGTCGGTATAGGTCAGCTTCTCATAGGCCTCAGGAGAGATTATCCAGCTCTCATCGTTCACCCTCGCTATAACATAGGTGACGCTCGGGTTGAGCCAGAGGTTGGTCACTCCGAAGACCGTCTCCGGCCTGAGGGTGGCACAGGGCATAACAGTATCTCCCATCCTGAACTTGATCAGGGCAAAATCCATGATGGTGGCATCCTCGCCCTTGAGGATGTCGTGATCCTCCACTGGATTCCTGTCGTGCGGACACCAGCGCACTGGATGGCTGCCCTTGACCACATACTCCTGCCTGTGGAGTATGCCGTACTGCCATTCAATGAACTTGCTGTAGGCGGGATCGGTGGTGGTAAACTCCCGCCTCCAATCGATGGAGTAACCGATGGACTGCATCGCCGCCTTCGCCTGACGGCGGAAGTAGAGGACTATCTTCTCCGGGGTATTCAGGTCGGCCAGCTCCTCCTCGGGGATGCCGTGCAGCCTGGTGTAGACCTCCCAGATGAGAGGGTCTTTGTTGGCTATCAGCTCCGAGAGGCCCACAATGGGGGTCCCTGTGGCATGAAAGCCCATGGGAAAGAGTACATTGTAGCCCCTCATCCTCTTGTAGCGGGCAAATGTATCTCCTATGGTGAAGGTGCGGGTGTGGCCGGCATGCAGATTGCCATTCAAATAAGGGTAGGGTATGGTCAGGAGATACTTCTGCCGCCCGTCGGGCTCTGGCTCGTAGACTGCATTCTCCTCCCAGGCCCTCTGCCACCTGGCTTCGATCTCTTTCGCAGAATACTTTTCAAGCAACTCAATTCCCTCCAGTCTCTGTGGCCCGGATCCGCCTAAGGTTTCATCTTCTCCAGGCGCCTTGCTGCCTCTTCCACCCTCTTCGTCTCCCGGGTGATGGAGAAGCGGATGTAGCCCTCGCCATGCTCTCCGAATCCCACTCCCGGGGTGGCCACAATCCCCGTTCTCTCCAGCAATTCAGCAGCATAATCGATGGAGCTTCCTCCCACCCAGGCCCAGAGATAAAGGGTCGCCCTGGGCCTCTCCAGCTCAAGGCCGATATCCCTGAGGGCTCTGTACAGTATATCTATCCTCTGCTGGTAGACCTGGCGGATCTCATCCACCACCTCTCTTGGGCTATTCAAGGCCGCAATCCCCGCATCCTGTACTGCACCGAAGGTTCCCGAATCGATGTTGCTCTTGATCTTGCCTATTCCTGCTATGACATCGGCATCTCCGACCACCGATCCTATCCTCCAGCCGGTCATGTTATAGGTCTTGGAGAGGGAATGAAACTCCACTGCCACATCCTTTGCCCCATCCACCTCCAGGAGGCTGGAGGATCGATTGCCATCGAAGTAGATCTCAGAGTAAGGGTTGTCATGCATTATGATGATATCATTGTTCCGGGCAAAGCCGACCAGCTCTTCGAAGAACTTCCTGCTGGCCGTCGCCCCGATGGGGTTGTTGGGATAGTTGAGAAACATGATCTTCGCCCGCCTGGCGATCTCTGCCGGTATGGCATCCAGGTCAGGCAGAAAGCCGTTCTCCTTTAGCAGTGGCATGACGGCCGGCTCTCCGCCGGCAAAGGCCGTGGCTGTCCGGTAAACCGGGTAGGCGGGGTCGGGAACCAAAGCCAGGTCGCCGGGGTTGATAAAGGCCAGCGGCGCATGGGCAATACCCTCCTTGGAGCCGATCAGCGTCAGCACCTCATCCTTTGGATCCAGGTCAACATCGAAGGTCTTCTTATACCAGTCTGCAACAGCCTTCCGGAAGGCCAGCTTTCCCTCATATGACGGATACTGGTGGTTCGATGAGTCATCCACCGCCCGCTTCAAAGCTTGAACAATGTGATCGGGCGTCGGCAGATCAGGGTCTCCGACGCTCAGGTCGATCACATCCACTCCTCTTGCCCTTGCCTCCTGTTTCGCCTTATCGATGCCGGCAAAAAGGTACGGCGGGAGATTCTTTATCCGATCGGCATACATTAGGTTCTCTCCATGGAAGATGCATTTATATGATGACGGTCATTCTTTTTTTTGGTTCCAGTCCAGGTCGTTATCCCCAGGTACTACTGTCACGTAGTATTTAAGATTAGAGGAGCCCGGAGAGATCTTTGAAGGCCTGAGCGGATCTGGATGGATCTGGATAGATCTGGATAGATCTGGATAGATCTGGATAGATCTGGATAGATCTGGATAGATCTGGATAGATCTGGATAGATCTGGATGGATCTGGATGGATTGAAGATACATCAAAATAGCTGCTGCAGTTCAAGGGAGATTGATGCTGGAGATAAAGGATTTAAGCCGCTGGCTGCCCCAGGAGGTCATTGAGTTTTATGAAGGGCAGGGTTATAGAGAGCTTTATCCTCCTCAGGCAGAGGCCATAGAAAGAGGTCTTCTGGAGGAGAAGAGCATGTTTCTTGCTCTGGCGACGGCTTCTGGCAAGACCCTTCTGGCAGAGCTTGCCATGCTCAAGGCCGCTCTTCAGTCCAGGCGCTCCCTCTATATCGTCCCTCTGCGTGCTCTGGCGGCAGAGAAGTTCGACTCTTTTCAAAGGTTCAGGAGGCTGGGGATAAGCGTGGGCATAAGCACAGGCGACTTCGACAAGAAGGATGAGCGCCTGGGCAGAAATCAGATAATAATCGCCACCTCAGAGAAGGCGGACTCATTGATGAGAAATGCTGCCTCATGGGTGCGGGATCTTGCCGTTCTGGTGGTCGATGAGATCCACCTCTTAAACGATGTCGGCCGGGGTCCGACCCTGGAGATGACCATCACCAAGCTGCGCCACTCCAACCCCGGATTGCAGATCATTGGCCTTTCAGCGACTTCCGCCAACTCCCGTGACCTGGCAGACTGGCTGGATGCAGAGCTGGTGAGCAGCGATTGGAGGCCCATAGCCCTCAAGGAGGGGGTCATCTGTCAGGGAAGGCTGGTCTTCCCCGAGGAAGAGAGGGCCCTTGAGGCGAAGAAGGAGGATAAGAAGGACGAGGCCATTGCCCTGGTCAGGGACACCCTCTCCCAGGATGCTCAGATACTGATATTCGAGAACTCCCGCAAGAATGCTGAGGCGGCAGCCATAAAGATGTCCAACCTCATTCCCCTCCAGCCGCTCTCAGAGGCCCTCTCGGAGAGCATTCTGGCCACAGGAGAGAGCGAGACCTGCCACCGCCTGGCCTCATGTGTCTCCAGGGGCATTGCATTTCATCATGCCGGCCTTCTGCCCGAGCAGCGCAGGCTGGTGGAGCAGGGATTCCGGGAGAACAAGATCAAGGTCATCGCCAGCACTCCCACTCTGGCTGCCGGCCTCAACCTGCCGGCCAGAAGGGTGCTGATAAAGAGCTATCGGAGGTATGAATACGGCTTGGGCATGGTCCCCATTCCGGTGATGGAGTACCGCCAGATGGCGGGCAGAGCAGGGAGGCCAGGCCTTGATCCTTATGGCGAATCCTTCCTCATGGCCAAGAACAACTCGGAGATGCTCAACCTGAAGGAGCGCTACATAGAGGGCTCGCCTGAGGAGATCTGGTCGAAGCTGGCCAGCGAGAGTGCTCTGCGCACCCATATCCTCTCCACCATCGCCGCCGGCTTTGCCCGGACAGAAAGAGAGTTGAAGGACTTCATCGCCACCACATTTTATGCTCATCAGCAGGACCCCTGGCACCTGGATGCTGCTTTGGAGAAGGTCCTGGCCTTCCTTGCAGATAACGGGATGATAGTTGATGGCCCGGAGGGCGATCTTCTGCCCACCAGGCTCGGCTCTCTGGTCTCTAAGCTGTACATCGATCCCTTGAGCGCAGTTATAATGCTGGAGAACCTGGGCAGTGGAGAGGGAAATGGGGATAGGAGCAAAAGGGAGGGGGTGGCGAGAAGGCCCTCAGATCTCTCCCTCCTCCATCTCATAACCATGACCCCGGATATGTCCCTGCTCTACATCCAGTCGGCAGACGGCTGGGTGGAGGAGTTCATCGATCTGAATCAGAAGGAGCTTTATGAAGAGGAGAACTACGACTATCTCCTTCGCGAGGCCAAGACCTCGGCCATGCTTCTCGACTGGATCGGGGAGGTTAGAGAGGAGCTTATAAGCGACCGGTATCGCATCGGACCGGGCGACATCCGCCGTTCTGCCGAGACTGCAGAGTGGCTGATGCACTCCCTGGCAGAGCTCTCCAAGCATCTTGACCTGGGGATCACCTACCGGGCAGAGCAGCTATCGGTTCGCCTCCATTACGGCGCCGGCCAGGATCTGCTCACACTGCTGGATCTGAAGGGCATAGGAAGGGTGAGGGCAAGAAAGCTCCATCAGTCCGGCATAACCAACCGGGAGAAGCTCAGGAGCGCCGATCCGGCGGAGGTGGCCAGGCTCATTGGCCCGAAGATCGCAGAGAAGGTCCTCCTTCAACTGGACCAGGAGGAGAGGGCAGAGAGAGCAGAGGGGGAGAAGAGGATGGAGGAGATAGGCCTGACGGTACCGGATGAGCCCCCCTGGGGATATGACAGGGAAGGAGAAGGGGGAGGAAGAGAAGAGGGAAAAGAGGCAGAGGCGAACGGGGATATGAGATATCAGAAGACAGGTCATCTGCAGGCGCAGGGAGAGCTGACAGCCGAAAGAAAGAGGGCTGCACGAAGATCAAAGCAGGGGAGGCTGCCTTGAACTGGCTGAAGAAGATCTTCTCGGGATCTGGATCAGGGGCAGAAGAGAGCCTGAGGCTGGAGGATGTTGATGCCTGGCTGGACGATAAGGAGGCTGCAGTTGGCTGGGAGGAGAGCCTCTCCGGGCTGTACCGCCGGCTGGAGGAGCAGGCAGAGGAGCTTTCCGGAGATCTCTCTCTTTTGGCCTCTGCCGAGCCTGATCCGTCCACTCCTCCCAGGCTGCTCCGGGCAGGTCTTGCTGCACGGGGAGAGGTGGTCAAGCAGATGGGATCGCTGCAGGAGAAGATCGATCCGCCCAGGAGGAGGGACCTTGAATCGGCCAGCGAGCACCACTGGGCTTTGGTCAAGGGCCTGGAGAGGACAGCTACCACCTTCGGGCGGGCGCAGCGCTATGTGGCTGCCCTCTTTCCCAAGAGCCTGGAGGCCATAAACTCCGATCTGGGCCAGATCAGCCGCACTCTGGTCGATCTGGAGGAGGTGATCGGCAGGAGAAGGAGGCTGTCTGAGGAGATCTGGTACTCAAAGGAGCTTGCTGAAGAGCTGCAAAAAGGGTTTGCAGCCATGGAGTCCTTGAGGGAGAAGCTGGCGGGAGAGGAGGAGCATCTCGCCCGCACCTCTGCCCGGCTGAGGGAATATGAGCAGAGGGAGAAGAGCCTGGCGGCAAGCGATACGGGCAGAAGGGCAGAGGAGCTGAAAGCGATCTTAGAGGAGAAGAGAAGGGAGAAGACGAAGACGGAAGAGGAGCTGAGATCTCTGATCTCTCCCCTGACCAAGGCCTTGGGCAGGATCACCAAGCAGAGTTCAAGCGAGAGGATCAGGCTTGAGCATGGCGAGGCCTTTCTGAATCTCATGAACAGCCCTGCCCAGGTCTCAAGCGCTGAGATCGCCGGCTCCCTGAGAGAGCTGCGCTCTCATCTGGCTGCTCTGGGGCTGAAGGATAGAAAGAAGGAGAAGGTCCTGGATCATATCGACCAGTTGATCAGCAAAAGGTCCCTGGAGCTGGCCCGCTCCCGCCATTTTGCCCTGGCAGAGGAGATAGAATCTCTGGAGGGGCAGCACAGGGAGAGCAGCAAGGAGGCTTTGCATTTGAGGGAGTCCATCTCTCAGGATAAGAGGGCTCTGCGCAGCCTGGAGGGGGCAGCGGAGCAGAGCCGCCGGGAGCTCCTGCAGCTGGAGGAGAGGATGAGATCAAAGCAGTCCGAGCTTAAGGAGAGGCTGACCAGGATCGCGGGAAGAGAGATGCACCTTGATCTGTCAAAGAGAAGCGGGTGATGGACTGCTGGTCAACCTGGGGGGGATAGTACCCCTGTCCACAGTGGACTGGCGGGGACGGGCAGCCATGGTGGTATTCCTGCGGGGCTGTCCTCTCCGCTGCCCTCACTGCCACAATTATGCTCTGCAGACCGGAGAGAGCAACATCGAGTTTCATGCCCTCGCCTCCCGAATAGTATGTCGGATCAAGGGCCTGCAGACGCCTGCTATTGCATTTAGGGCCAGCACCCGGCAGATCAGCCTTGAGGATGCATCAGTTCGGGCAGCATCCCGGCCATTTGTTGATGCCTTTGTACTCTCAGGAGGCGAGCCTCTGCTACAGCCAGAGGCCTCTCTCAGGCTGCTGGGCCTGGCAAAGAGCCTCTCTTTGGCCACAGGCCTGGAGACCTCGGGCTTCTATCCCGGCCGGCTGAGGGCATTGCTGAAGAGCGATGTGGTGGACAGGGTCTTCTTGGACCTGAAGACGGAGCTCAATGAGCCTGCCTACCAGATGGCTACAGACATAACCGGTGTGGCCGACCGGGTGCGGGAGAGCCTGGAGATCTGCTATCAATCTGGCGTGGCAATCGATGCCCGCTGCACAATCTTCCCTGAGCTGCCCTCCAAAGACCAGATAAGAGAGATCGCCAGGACTCTGGAAGGGCTGAGCCGGCTGTACCCTGATAGCCATCTGGAGAGCCTCACCCTTCAGCAGGGCCATCCCAGAGAGGGGGAGCCGTGGTTCGAGCCGGTGGCTTTTGAGGAGATGCAGGAGATGCAGGAGATCGCCCAGGCTGCAGGAGAGGGAATTGCAGTCCAGGTAGGAGCGCCAGCAGTGATCAAGTGGGCTGGCCAGATCGCCAAGAGCATATGAATAATGAGAGATGAAGAGAGGATGAAGATAATCGGTTTTGTGGGCCTGCCGGGCTCGGGAAAGGGCGAGGCCTCGAGGATTGCCAGAGAGCGGGGTCTGGTCGTGGTGGTCATGGGGGATGTCATCCGGCAGGAGGCTGCCCGGCAGGGATTGGAGCCGACCGACCAGAACCTGGGCCGGATAGGAAATGCTCTGCGGGAGAGGGAGGGTCCGGAGGCCGTAGCCAAAAGGACGCTGGAGATGGCCCAAAGGACGGGAAGGGATCTGGTTGTAGTAGACGGCCTCCGTTCCCAGGCAGAGGCGGACTTCTTTCGCTCCCGGGCAGAGGAGTTCTACTTAATCGAGGTTCAGGCAGCAGCAGACGTCCGTCTGAGGTGGCTGGAGAATAGGGGGCGTCCGGACGATCCAAAGGGATGTGAGGAGGATAGGGGCGGTGCCTCTGCTGAGGCTTGGGCAGTGGACAGCGCCGCCTCTGCCCTGAAGGAGAGGGAGGGGCGGGAGAAGGGCTGGGGGTTGTGCCAGGCTATGGAGAGGGCGGACTACAGAATAGACAACTCCGGAAGCCTGGAGGACCTGCGCCAGAGGGTGGTGCAGCTATTGGACCGGATCACTGCAGGCGGCGGCAAAAATTGAGGAGCGGGACCGTCGAATACCGGACCGCAATAACCTTTTTCCCCTGCCAGCGCCTATCCAGTTGGTATGACCGCCAGCCTCGCCATCTATAGCGGCCTGAAGCATGCCGGGATAGACTTTGCCGTATCCGTCCCCTGCGTCAACCTGCAGGAGCTGCTCGTACTGGTGGAAGAGGACCCGGATATCATTCATCTGCCGGCCACCAGAGAGGAGGAGGGGGTGGGCCTTTGCGCCGGCGCCTGGATGGGGGGGAGAAGGCCCGCCCTTCTGATGCAAAACTCCGGCCTGGGAAACTGCATCAATGCCCTGGCCTCTCTGGATATGCTCTATGGCATACCTCTGCTCATGATCATCAGCCATCGCGGCGGCAAGGGGGAGCCGATAGCTGGCCAGGTGCCCATGGGAGATCTCACCATCCCTCTCTTGCAGACCCTGAATATCCCCTATAAAACGCCCGCCCGCGGAGAGGGTGAGGAGGCAGTGGTGGCATCCTGGAAGGAGGCCCGGGAGAGGCGCCGCCCAGCCTCCGTTCTACTGGACCTGGAATACTGGAGGGAGAGATGAGGCGTATTGAAGCCATTGCTCTGGCTGCCAAATCCGCCCAGGAGCGAAATGCCCTATTGATCTCGAATATTGGCTATCCCAGCCGGGAGCTGTACTCCGTCCACGACCGCCCGGAGAATTTCTACATGCTCGGCTCCATGGGCATGGCCTCCTCCATCGGCCTGGGCCTCGCCCTGGCCCGACCGGAGAGAAGGGTGATGGTCCTGGATGGCGATGGCTCAGTTCTCATGAATCTGGGAACATTGGCCACCATCGCCCAGCATGCCCCGGACAACTATCTGCTTGTGATCCTGGACAACGGCTGTTACGGCTCCACCGGCTCTCAGCCCACCTGCACCTGCTATTCCACCGACCTTGCTGCTGTTGCCCGTGGAGCGGGGATCAGGAATGTTCAGAAGACCGATGATCCCGAAGGCCTTTCCCGGGCTCTTCAGGGGCAGGGGGTGGTGGTGGCAAGGGTGGAGGCGGGAAATGCCAGCGTTCCCGTAATCGATCTGCTCCCGGAGGAGATTATCAAGAGGTTCATCAGATCCATTCAACCGGCTGGCTCATCCTGAAAGAGCCGTCGAGAATCCCTCTCTTCAGCTCTTCTGCCAGCCTCAGTGCCCGCAGCTTGTCCGACTGGCGCAGGACCACGGGCACAGTGCGGACTGTTCCAGAAGAGCTCCTCATCCTCAGGGACCCTAAACGGCAGCGGAAGGCACCATTCGGGCATTCAGTCACGCACAGGCCGCAGTGAAAGCAGAGCGATGTATCCCTGCAGGCCGATCCCGCTCCCTGGTTGCGGCGGACGGCCTGCATGGGACAGGCCCGTTCCACCAGGCAATGCCTGCAACCCCTGCACCTCTGGGGATCGAACTCGACCTCCAGGTCCACCCCCTCCCCCCAGACATCTCCATAATCTGCCTGGCCGATTCTCCTCCGGCTGTTGACATCATTGACCGGCAGGGGGATCTCCTCGTCTTTGCGGGCAGTCTCATCGATTATGGTGGGGCTTATCACGGGGATGGGCACAGCCAGAGAGCAGATGCACTCCGGGCCCGCGCCGGTCATAAAGCCGCCCATGTACTCTGCAGACATTTTATGCATATCCGCAAATCCAGCCAGATTTGGCCAATCCCGGCTGCTGCGGGTTCCTCTTCCCAGGACAAAGCCCTCGGCAGCATTCAGAAGAATACGTGTTCCAATGCCGATCGTCTCCAACAGGGGATCGCATTTCAAGGGATTGATCTGACCGCAGCCTGAGAAGGTGGCTCCCTGGCAGTGAGGCTCAAAGCCCCGGGCATGAAAGATGGTCCTGACGGGCACAGAGCCCGGATTGACGAAGGCGGAGTAGTTCTTGAAGGCATGGCGGGAGCCGAACAGCATTGCCTGGGGCATATCCCCCAGACCCACCTCCGCCTGCAGCAATCCTCCCTCATCCTTCTGCACCTCCACAAGAATCCTCTTCCCCTCCACCAGATCCCGAAATAGATGGCCTCCGCCGTAATCTGGCTGCTCATGGCTGTGGGCGGTCCCGAAGACAACCAGATCCAAAATACCCAGGCTCTCATTTGGGCAGGGCCCCACCTGAGCGGGAATGCCGTTCAGCCAGACATTCCTTGCCCTCCGAAAAGAGCCCTGTCCGGCCACGGGGAAGGAGAGAAGGGCATAGGTCCCGCTCATCACCGCCCGGGTGGCAGTGGTGACCACATCCACCTCATCTAGGATCGAACGATCATCCTCCTCCGCCAGACAGGCTACCTCCTCTGCAGTGAGAACAACTGCCTCCTTTCGTTCAATCCTCTTCAGTATCTTCAAGAACGCCTCATTTCCCTTAAGCCTGCCTGCCATCTCCTCCATACCACCTACCATCTCATCCATCCCTGCCTGCCATCTTATCCACCCTGCCTGCAATCTTCATCATCCCCGCCAAACCTCCCATGATCCCAGATGGGGTATTGAAAGCAATATCCCTTCAATCTGCCGATACTTGCCCGTTTCTTTATCCTTATTGTGTCACAGAAAAAGGTAATTGTCCAAATACAGAACATACTGGAAAATGGCCGGAAACTGCTTTATACCGATCTCTCCTGAATTAAATCAGGTGATTGCATTGAGAAGATTCGTTTTCATGGCCATCCTGGCAGCAGTGGTGGTGCTATCTTTGGGCTGCATCTCCCCCACTGATGAAGGGGGCAAGGCAGCAGAAAAGAAAAGCGCCGGCATAACCACCCTGCGCATAGGCTACCAGCCCAGCACCCATCAGATCGCAGAGATAGTGGCAGCAGAGAAGGGATGGTGGAAAGAGGACCTCCAGCCCTTTGGAGTGAGCAGCATCGAAGAGAAGGAATTTCAATCCGGACCACCGGAGATGCAGGCCATGCTGGCCGGAGCGATAGACATCGCTTATGTGGGAACAGCGCCCACTATAACTGCCATCGCCGAGGGCCTGGATGCCAAGATTGTGGCATCGGTGAACATCAATGGCTCGGATCTGCTCTTGAGGCCGGATAAAGAGTATAGCGGTCCCAAGTCCCTGGAGGGCATGAGCATTGCCACCTTCCCCGCCGGCTCCATCCAGGACATAGTCATAAAGAAGTGGCTGGAGGATAATGGAGTTGACATATCCAAGATCACATTCCATGGCATGGGCCCAGGCGAAGCGGTAACTGCCATTGAAGCGGGAAAGGTAGACGGCGTCTTCCTGCCCCATCCATCGCCCTCCAAGATCGAGCTGGATAAGAAAGGCATAACTGTGGTCCAGTCGGGTGAGATGTGGCCGCACCATGCCTGCTGCAGCCTCCTGGTCAGCGGAAAGCTCCTGCGCGAGCAGCCGGATCTGGTGGATCAGATAATCAAGACCCACATCAGGACCACAGAGTATGTCAATGCCAATCCGGATGAGGCGGCAGAGATCTATGCCAAGAGGACAAAGCAGGATCTGGCAGTGGTCAAGGCCTCGATAGAGAGATGGGATGGAGAGTGGGTCAGCAATCCAGAGATTCAGATCTCATCCACAGTTGAGTATGCCAGGGTGGACAAGCAATTGGGCTACATCAACAAGAGCCTGAGCGAGGATGATCTATTCGACAGCAGCTTCTATCACCAGGCCTTGGCACCGGCATAAGGCCATATTTTGCCGGCGAATAGCCAGGGGATAGAAGATGCAGATATAAAAAAGGAGCAATAGAGGACCGGAAGATGCAGAAAAAGGCGGGAAAGCAGCGGCGAATAAGCACCAGGGAGAACGAAGACCGAACATGAGCGAGAGCAAGAAGATCAAGATACGGGATCGTATAGCCAGACGGGGAACTGAAGCCCTCTCCATACTGGGCCTGATCATCATCTGGCAGATCGCCGCCCTGGCCATAGATGACAAGCTCCTCCTCCCCAGCTTTTTTCAGGTTATTGAGGCCTTGTCAAGGGACTGGCAGACGATCTTGGAAAGGGATCTTCCCACCAGCCTCGTCCATTTCCTCATCGGCATAGGCGGAGGGCTTCTGGTGGCCTTGCCTTTGGGGATGAGCATGGGCTGGTTCAGATGGGCGGACAGGGTTTTAGACCCCATTGTGGAGATCTTCCGGCCCATACCCCCCCTGGCCTGGATTCCCTTTTCCATCGTCTGGTTCGGCCTCACAGATGAGGCGGCTGGTTTTATCATCTTTGTGGGAGCTGTCTTTCCCATCCTGATCAATACCTATGTCGGATTTCGCAACCTGCCTCGGGTCTATGTGGAATCGGCCAAGGTCCTGGGGGCGACAGGGGATCTGGATCTGGTCAGATATGTGGCCTTTCCCTATGCTCTGCCCTCCATTGCCGGTGGGATTCGCATCGCCATGGGCATAGCCTGGATGTGCCTTGTGGCAGCGGAGCAGTTCGGGGTGGCCTCATCGGGCCTCGGTTATAAGATCTGGTCTTACTATTATCTGCATCAGATGGAATATGTGCTTCTTTACATCCTGATACTGGGGATGCTGGGACTGATAATCGATAAGGCATTCCGTTTCATTGTAGAGGAGAGGATGCTCAAGTGGCAGGTGGGCCTGACCCAGTGAGCCGAAAAGACTGTTAATGATAATAGCACTTGAGGAAGATATCATGAAGAGAAACATCAAGGTTGAACGCCTCAACCAAAGGCCTTTGGAGCAGCAGGAGATAGAGCTGGTGGAGCGCAAGGGCATAGGCCATCCGGATAGCGTAGCAGATGGCCTCGCAGAGTCCATAAGCCGGGCTTTATGCCAGGAGTACATCAATAGGTTTGGGGCGGTGCTGCACCACAACACCGATAAGACCCAGATAGTGGCTGGAAGGTCCAAACCAGCATTTGGAGGTGGTGAGGTCATCTGCCCGCTATATATCCTGCTCACCGGCAGGGCCACCAGGGTCTTCAAGGAGGAGGAGATCCCTGTGGACACCATCGCCATCAAAGCCGCCCGCCAGCTCCTTGCCGATTCCCTCTCCAACCTGGATGTCAACAACCACATCATCCTCGATGCCAAGATCGGGATGGGCTCCTCCGATCTGCGGGATGTCTTCGGGCGGAAGGTTCCATCCGCCAATGATACCTCTTTTGGCGTGGGCTATGCCCCCCTCTCCCAGACTGAGAAAATCGTCTTTGAGACTGAGCGGGAGCTCATGAATCTCAAGAAGAGCATTCCCGCCATTGGCGAGGACATAAAGGTCATGGGAATGCGCCAGGGGGATGCCATCAACCTCACCATCGCCTGCGCCCTGGTGGACAGGCATGTGGCAAATCTGAAAGAGTATGCAGACACGAAAAGGGAGATCGTGGAGCATGTGATCGATTTCGCCCGGCAGTTCACCTCTCGCAAGGTATCAGCCCAGATGAATGTGGCAGACAACATCGAGGAGGGGTCGATCTATATCACAGTCACAGGAAGCTCAGCAGAGATGGGAGATGACGGTGCAGTGGGCAGGGGCAACCGGGCCAACGGCCTCATCACCCCCAACCGCCCCATGAGCCTGGAGGCGACCTGCGGCAAGAACCCCATCAACCACGTGGGCAAGATCTACAACCTCCTCTCCATCGAGGCGGCAAAACAGATCGCTGCTGAGGTGCAGGGAATCGAGGAGGTCTACATCAAGATTCTCTCCCAGATCGGAAAGCCCATCGATGAGCCCCATATCGCCAGCGTGCAGATAGTTCCCAAGGAGGGAGTGGACATAAAATCGCTGCAGGCGGGGGCAACTGAGATCCTGGACGACTGGCTGGCAAACATACCAAAGCTGCAGCAGATGCTCTTCCGGGGCGAGCTGAGCACCTATTGAGATGTAATCAAGACCATTTTTTTCAAAAAATTTTTTTGCTATCTCAGGATATTCTCCAGCCTCTCCACAATAAGGCGGAAGCTATCCGCAGCCGGCGCCTCTCCCTCAACGAAGGTCTGGCCGGCATCGCCCAGGGAGCAGATCCGGGGATCGATGGGAATGGAGCCCAGAAATCTCACATTCATCTCCTCTGCCATCCTCTCCCCGCCGCCGCTTTGGAAGATGTCTATCCTCTGATGGCAGTGGGGACAGGCCAGGCCTGCCATGTTCTCGATAATGCCAATGACCGGCAGCTTCATCGCCCTGACCATGTTCACTGCTTTGCGGGTGTCGAGCAGTGCAACCTCCTGGGGGGTGGTGACGATTATCGCCCCGCTGAGGTCGGGTATGAGCTGGGCCACGCTCAGAGGCTCGTCGCTGGTGCCGGGCGGAAGGTCTATGATCAGATAATCGAGCCCTCCCCAGGTCACATCCTGGATGAACTGCTTGATGGCCGCCATCTTCATCGGCCCCCTCCAGACCACGGGCGAGTCCTGGCGGGAGAGAACAAGGGCCATGGAGGCCACCTTGATGCCCCCGGCATCGGCGGGCTTTATCCCATCTGCCCCCTGCACCAGCCCCTGATCCTCAATCCCCAGGAGCTTCGGAATATTCGGGCCGGTGATATCGGCATCGAGAATCCCAACCTTATATCCCTCCAACTGGAGGGCACGGGCCAGGTTGACAGATACTGTGCTCTTGCCCACTCCGCCCTTGCCGCTGGCGACGATGATCTTATGCTTGATGCCGTCTATTTCATCAGCCATGCACGTGACTGCCTCTTCACTGCCCTGATCGGGGCAAGAGCCCTTCAGGGGGCATGTCTCGCATATCTCATTCTCCTCATTCATCTCAGTCATCGGAAATCATCTATTTATAAATAATGTTTTTATTTTTTACTCCTCACTTTTCCGCCGCCTGCTCTGTCTCTGCTGCTCTGTCTTTGCTGCTCTGAAAGCAGAGCTTTCCCTCAATGATCCTTCTGGTTATAAGGCCATCGTTCTCCAGGATCTTGCAGTATTTGATAGCATCGATGCTGCTCAGATGATGAAGGCGGCAGATCTCCTCCAGGGTGCAAAGGGTGCTGCTCAGGCTCTCTAAAATTCTTTTGCTGATATCAGCCGGGACCCTCCAATCCCAGTCAGGAATCAGCTCCGCTCCGGGAAAGATCTCCAGCATCCGAAGCATCTCCTCTTCGCTCAGGGGCAAGACCGGCTCAGCAGGCCTCCTGATCACAGTGTTCAGCTGGATTCTATCCGGCTCAGTCGATTCCGCCACCCGGGCGATCAGATCTGCCTCATGATCGTTTATCCCGGCCACCAGCATCACCTCCAGCCAGATCTCTCCCGAGAACTCCCGGCGAAACTGCTTGATTCCCTGGATTATCTCTTCGATCTTCAGGCCCTGAGCCGGCCGGTCTATCTTCTGGAAGACGGCAGGGGAGGCAGCATCAAGGGAGGGAAGAACTACATCCGCTTCAGCAACCTCCCTTCGGACTGCAGGGCTGACCAAAAGGCTGCTATTCGTGATCACCGCCACAGGGGCGGACACCGTCCTCTTGGCGAAAGCCACTGCTCGTCCCAGATCCTGGCTCAAAGTCGGCTCGCCCGATCCGGCAAAGGTCAGGTAATCGAAGGGCTCATTCCTCTTCTCCCTGATCTCCTGCAGCACCTCTTGCAGGGGGACGAACCTCTCCCGTCTGCAGCTCAGACGGCCGGTCCGGCCCAGCTCGCAGTAGATGCAGTCCATATTGCAGGTCTTATGCCTGAGCAGGTCCACCCCCATGGAGAGCCCCAGGCGGCGGGAGAGCACAGGTCCGAATAGGTATTCCATACTTTCTGTTCCTGTCTAATCTCTGCCGAAGCTGCCTTCCATGCTTAAACATTTGCCTTGAGATCCAATTGATATAGACCGAATTGCATAAAGCTTAATAGACTGAGCTGCCCATGAATCGACATGGACAAGGCTCATGAACTTATAAAGAAGCTCGGCCAGAGCGATGACTATTTTGAACGGCAGAAGGCGGCATGGGCCCTGGTGAACCTGGGTGAAGAGGCGGTGGATGTCGTTGCTGAAGCTCTGGAGAAGGGGGAGTTCTCCGACCTGCGCTACAAATCCGCCTGGATCCTGGGAAAGACGGGATCTCCAAGAGCAATCAAGCCCCTCTGTTATGCCCTGCTCAGCGACCCGGATCATGTCGTTCGCGAGTGGTCTGCTGCCGCCCTGGAGGCTCTGGGCAATCAAGAGGCGGTCCAGCCTCTGGTACTGGCTATGAAGAGGGACGGCTCTCGGGATGTCCGTTTGCGGGCGGCTATGGCCCTGCGCTCTCTTAAGGCTGCAGAGGCCTTCCGGGAGCTATTGAGCTATGATGATCCTGATATTCGGGGGATGGCAGTCACCGGCCTGGGGAAGATCGGGGACCTGGGGGCTCTATCGGATGTTGCCCGGCTGATCGGAGACGAGAACGCCGAGGTGCGGAGGAGGGTGGCGGCCTATATGGGAGATATCGCCCGCGAGGAGGCATTGGAGCATCTGGCGCCTCTCCTCAGGGATGGCGATGTGGATGTGCGCTGCGAGGCCCTGAAGTCTCTGGGAAGAATAAAGGGGGAGAGGGCGGCTGATCTTGCCCTTGCTTCTCTGCCGGATGAGGAATGGAAGGTGCGTTATACTGCAGTCACCGCCCTGGGGGAGATAGGACATGAGAGAGCCTTTGAAGCCCTGGTGGATGTGATGTTCGGCAAGGACGATGAGGAGATCAGGGCCTGGGCGGCCTGGAGCCTGGGAGAGATCGGGGACAAGAGAGCAATAGAGCCCTTGCAGCAGGCATTCAGGACCTGTCCTACAGAAGTGATGAAGAAGGCGAGGGATTCCCTGGTGGAGGTATTCGGGCAGGAGATCTAGGATGGAATCATAAAAGCATCTGTGGCATCATAAAGGCATCAATATCATAAAAGCATCACCGAAGCATTACAGGCCGGCGCTAAAGAAGCGCTTCTATATGCTTCATCTCCTGGATATCCGTAAGGTCGCTGATCGACTCGTGCATCAGCTCAATCCCGCACTCCTTCGCTGCCGCCACCAGATTGGTTCCCCCTACCAGTGCCATCCCCACATGATCCCTCTCCACTGACACCCCCAGAACATCCATATTCGGCTGGCCCAGCTCCAGCACTCCGGCGAATCCTGCCCGGGCCAGGATCGTGAGCAGATCCTCAATCCTATTGCGGGCGAGCATTGGGGCCTCATGAAGGTTTCCCAGGATCCGGCCGTTTCCAGTGCGCATCATTCCAGTTATATCCATCAGGCCCTGAGCAGTAAGGACATCGATGGGATCGATGGTGGTAGCCCAGTACATGAGCATATCTGTGAATCTGGTAGGCTCTCGCTTCACCACCTCCACCAGCCCCCCTCCTTTGGGATGGACTGGTATGCCATTCTTGAGCATGACGGCACAGAGGGTTAGGCTGCAGGCGGTCTTGATCTTTGTCATCCTCTTTCCTGGGATGATCTTGATCATCGGCGATACTGCAAGGCCGCTCTTGATGGTATCACAGAAGACAGAGAGGATCTCATCCAGTGATTCATTATTGACCCTGGTTGTATTGGTGATGATCCTGCCTTTCATATCCAGTGGATCAAAGGTCGCCTGATACATCAGATTCTCGATTCTGGCCAGGGTGAAGATCAGAGGTTGCACAGCTGCCACAACCTACCATCAGCAATAGGGATTTATTAGCTTTTTTAAGGAGCCTCTTTTTCCAGGCCTTTCTGGAAGCAATCTTATATCACCTGATGCATTACATTCAGCAATGTTGCGCCAAAGGTTCGTTCTGGATACAACTGCACTTACAGACTCCATGGCCTGGGAGAGCGAGGGCGCCAGTGACATCTGTGAAGGAATGAATGCCATACTGGATCGCATCTCTGAGGGGAGGCTGCACCTGGGAGTCAGCTGCTATATACCATATCCCTCCGTCTACAATGAGATCAAGGATTTTGCCAGGCATAATAACTGCGACTCCCGCGTCCTGGGAAAGGTGGATACCTGGCTGGTCAAGAAGACTCCAGATAGATATAAGGTCAAGGTGCCCTCAAAGATCTTTTATGAGTATGTGGACTATATGAGAAGCCGCATAAATAAGGGAATGAACATATCAGAGGAGGCTGTATGGGAATCAGTCTCCAGATGCATTGCATTGTCAGAGAGAGAGGGCGGTCTGAGAGAGATGAAGGATGAGATCGAAAGAGAGGTCGTGGGAAGCATTATAAGGAAATTTCGGGAGAAGTACAGAGCAGCACTCCGCTACGGCATCCTGGACAGCGCGCCAGATATCGATGTTCTTCTCCTGGCCAAGGAACTGGACGCTGCTGTCGTCTCTCAGGATCTGGGAATTCAGCGCTGGGCCGAGCAACTGGGCCTGAGATTCATGGAATCCAGGTCTTTTCCCATTATGATAAAAGAGTATTTGAATGCTATGCCCGAATTTTATATAGAAGATAGGGGAGAGGACAGGATGATATGAACCTCTATCACCTTTCCGCATCATTCCTTCCCATCATCTCCCCGCATCACTCCTTCCCATCATCTCCCCCGCATCATTCCTTCCCACCATCTCCCCTCATCATTCCTTCCCACCATACCATCACATCTGCCCTTGCACACCACCCCCTCCATATAATCTCCCTGATCTCTTTAATGCACAATGAAGATCAGCAGGATCAGCAGTGTTTTTCCAGCAGCCTTTTCAGCTCATTCATCCGCACAGGCTTGCTGATATAATCGTCCATTCCGGCGGCAAGGCATCTCTCTCTGTCTCCCTGCAGGGCGAATGCCGTGAGGGCTAATATCTTCGTCCTTCTATCTGGCCAGCGCTTCCGGATGGCCTCTGTGGCCTCAAGGCCATTCATCCCCGGCATTCTCAGATCCATCAGAACGATATCATAATCGCAATTCTCCATAGCCTTCAGCGCCTCGATCCCATTGGAGGCCAGGTCTGTCTGATACCCCAGGCGCTTGAGCATGGCAACAGTCACCTTCTGATTGGAGATATTATCCTCTACCAGCAGTACTCTTCTCCCAGAGGAGTCACAGGCCTTCTGGGAAGCAATCAGATTCTCTGCCTGGAGAGGCAGGGGGGCAAGGGCCCTGGTCAGGGCATTGTGGAGCCTTGAGAGCTTAAACGGTCTTTTCAGGAGCAGATTCGACAGTTCCGTTTCAGAATTCTCTTCCTCGGTTGAGAGGATGATCAGGGGAATGGATCGATTGCTTTTGCGAATCGCGCTGCTGAGGTCAAGCTTGATGTCATCTGTCCCCCAGGTATCGAGCAGGATGAGGTCGAAGGGTATGGCGCTCTGGATCAGCTTTCGCGTCGATTCGCTCCATTCAACTGCTACTGGGAGGATACCCCAGTCCAGAGCGATACGGCGGAGAATATCTCTATTGGTCGCGCTCTTCCCTATGATGAGAATTCGCTTTCCTTCCAGCCTGGGCTGGATCCCTGAGTAAGGGGATTTGAGATCAGCCTGCTGTGCCTTGATGAAAAAATGAAATGTCGATCCCTTTCCGGGAATGCTCTCTGCCCAGATTCTTCCTCCCATCATCTCCACCAATCTGCGGCTTATGGCAAGGCCGATGCTGGCACCCGGATTGCCTCCCTGGGGGGAGTCAATGCCGCTGAACGATTCAAAGTCCGTCTGGCAGAAGGAGCGGGAGAGCCGGTCCATAACCTCGCTGTATGATTCAAAGAGTATTTCCATCCTCTCGGGTGTTATGCCCGTACCCGTATCGCTGATGGTAAAATGAACCTCGCAATAGCCTGCGCAGTCCTTGGATGATGCTGATATTAGGACCTCGCCTTTCTCAGTGAACCTGACGACATCATCCAGCAATCTGACCAGTATCTGCTTTAGCTTATTGCGGTCGCTGCAGATCCCAGTCGCCATGGCTCTGTCTATCTTATATGCCAGGTTCAGCCCCTTCTCCCCCGCCGCCAGGGACACAGAATCAAGAGCCTCTTCGATGCAATCGCTCAGGATGAATTCCTCCAGTTCAAGAGCTGTCTTTTCTCTCTCTATTCTGGAGAAATCGAGGATGTTGTTGATAATGGACATGAGGGCATCACCGCTCACCATTATCGCCTCCACGAAGTCCCTCTGCTTAGGGGTAAGCTTCTCATCCAAAAGCAGGCTGGTCATGCCTATGATGGTATTCATAGGGGTGCGGATCTCATAGCTCATATTGGTCATCATCTGCTTGTAGGTGGCGAGAAGCTCGATCACACTATCCTTATCGTTTACAAAATATTTTTTCTCCCTGCCGGACCTTTCATGGTATATAATTTTTTTATCTTCCAATATATTAATGTGTTTTGAGGCTGTGGAGGGACTGATGGACAGGCTGTTGACGATCTGGGAGAATTTCAGGCCGGGAGATTCAATCAGAACGAGAATTATATCGCGAAAGCGCTTCTGCTGAAGAAGGGGTGCCAATGTCTTCTCCATGGGTTTCAGCTTGCCTTGAACAAAATAAACCTTCAAATTGTTCTGTCTTTGGCAGGCGATAGAGCCCCTCTTCTCCAGACAATCAAGGTGGTAGCGAAGAGTGGATAGACGCATATCAAGGTCCCTGGCGATCTTTCTCATATGTGAGCCGGGGTTATGCGATATATAGTCCAGAACCATACTCCTGTTATCAAAGGACGGGGCCTCTTGCATACCCTTTTGGGCGCCCTTCTGCACATCTTTAGGCGCGCCCTTTTGCATCCTCCTTTGCGCACCCTCCTGCGCCCCCTTTTGCATATCCTCTTGCATTCTGTCAGACCCTCTTATGCCCGAATTCATAGAGGAGAAAGATCAAAAATGCTGCAATTCTGGAATTATCCCAGGGATCGGTAAATAAAAATGCCACAATTCCAGAATGGCGGACCTTCTTCAGGCATATTGTTCCGAATGACTCTCTCTTATTAATAGTATATGCCCTTTTCTAATGCCTCTTGCAATATTTAAAGGGGAATAATGAAAAAATAAGAGATCCGCAAGCCCGATCTTTGCTGGAAATTCCACTGCCCAGTCCATTCATCCGCGATAGCCTGGTCCGAGGCGATTTTGAGGGCGGAAAAAGTAGATATGATACATCCTCCATGCAAATAGGCGATGCCTAATTTCAACGTCTTGCTGGAGGGTGCCTGGCTGGTAAGAGATGTCAAGACTGAGGATGATGCCATTGGTGTGGCCATCTCTGAGGCGGGCAAGAGATTGAACCAGAGAAAGATGGACTTTGTGGAGGTGGAGGTGGGCCAGTGGGATTGTCCGGAATGCAAAGAGCCATTAAATGGCGTCTTTCTCGTTGCCAGCACGGCGCTGGTGGCCCTTCTATTCGAGATCAAGATATTCAATGCAGAGAGCGAGGAGCATGCAGGCAGGATCGCCAAATCCACTGTAGGAAAGGCTCTGGGCACCATACCGCTGCGGGTGATCGAGGTCGATCAGATCGATTGAATATTTAAATATTAAATGAATTTTATTGTTTAAAAAATATATATTGGCGGGACCTATCCTCCAGACCGGCCCGAACCCCCGGGAGCGGCATTGCCCCTGGGGCTGTAACCGCCCAGGCCCAATGACCTTGCCAGCTCCCTCAGATCCCTCTTGCTCCCCCTCCGGGCCCCTCTCCTCTTATGAGGCCCGGCCTTTGAGCCTCCATCCGGGATGATCTCTGAGTCCCCTCCGGGATTGTCCACCGCTTTATTCTCTCCTCCCCATCCCTTGATCCTCTCCCGGATCAATTCCCGCCCCTCTCTGGCATCAACAACGATCAGCTCTTCTCTCACCCAGCTGGGAAGGAATTGATTGACCCCTCCCAGATCGTCATCCTTGAAACGGCGGTCGCAGAACAGCAGAACGCCCCTCTCCGACTCCGCCCGGATGACCCTTCCAGCAGCCTGAAGCCCCCGGTTTATTGCCGGGAGGGTATAGGCGATTAGCATCCCTTTGGTCCTGCCGTATTTCATGGTGTAGTAGCTGTTGATCTCCCTTTGGATCTCATCGTAAGCCGCCAAAGGCAGCCCGACCACTGCCACCCCCTTCAGGGCCTCGCCTTTGTAGTCGATGCCCTCTGCCAGCTTTCCTCCGCACACGCCTGTCAGCACTCCGCCCCCCCTGGCCCCCAATGAGAAGAACTGATCCAGGAGCTCGGGGACCTCCTCGGCACTGCGCGGCTCGACGCAGAGCCTCTTTCCAACCCTGCGGGAGGATGCCAGGCAGAGATCCCGGTAGTTGTTCATCATGGGATAAGAGGTGAAGAATACAGCCACATTTCCCGGCACACACTCGATCAGCGACCGGATATGTCCTGATATCTCCTCTCTATTGTCTATGTCCTCCCTCTGCTCCAGATAGGTGGTGGCCTTTTTCGCCGCTAAAAGGAGCCGGTTCTCCCTGGGGAAGGGATTGGGCAGGCTGAGCTTCTTCGCCCTCCCCTCCTCTCCCAGGCAGTAGAGCTCATAGGCCTCCAGAGGAGAGAATGTGCCTGAGAGCATGATAGTGGCATTGATATTGTCTGTGATCCTGCGGATGTTTGCTGCCGGATCGATGTTATTGACCTCCAGCCGGACGAGCTTCTTTTTGCCTGAGCCGGTGACAACGATCTTTCTCTGCAGGGCTATATCCTTCTCTGCCGCCTCCACATCCCTGAGAAAGAGAAGCACCAAAGCCAGGCTGGGCTGAATATCGCCCTGCAGGTTCTCTCTGTCCCCCTCAGCCAGGTTCAGATCGGCGACCGCCACTGCCACATCTGAGAAATAGGATAATGCATCATCGATGTCATCGATCCCATCATAGAGGAATGCACGGAACAGATCGGCATCCATCAGGGCCTCCCCCTCCGGCATCCTCTCCAATCGGCTGGAGAGAAACCTCCTGAGCCTGGGAAGGAGCAGGCGTATGACTCTGATCCCCTCTCTCCTCCAGGAGGCCTCCTCTCTGCTCTCGTCCAGCCTCGCCTGTCCCAGTGTCCCCTCAAACTTCTCCACCTCAGTCTCAGAGAGGTCTACCATCCTCAGGCTGAGGTGGCGTGAGTTCATCGAGCGTACTGCATCTCCCAGGTTATGGGCCTCATCTATGATCAATGTGACCTTCTCTGCATCCATCTCCAGCCACTGGAAGATGACATCCTGAAAGTCCGGGCTGAAGAGATGAGAGTAGTTCATGATCACAATATCGCTGTTCTTGGCATAAAGGCTCATGATCTCATAGGGGCAGATGCCCTGGCAGGAGCTCTGAAGGCCGGAGGGCGGGGTTATCCTTCGTTTGAGGCCCTCCACCACATCCAAAGCGCGGGAGGAGCGGCGGAAATGCACAGTCCCATTGATCTCAAAAGCCTCTCTGCTTCGCAGGTAGTACGGACAGAACGTTCTGTATCCTGGCTCCTCCTCGGGCATGTTATCGGCGAAGGGATCGTAGACGCTGGCATTGCCCTTTGCGATCCGAGAGGAGACATAGTTCTTGCTCCACTCTCGAAGCCGGGAGCAGCCGGCATAGACGCTCTCCCCTCGGAACTCGCCCTCCAGAGGGCAGATCCTCTGCTTTCCCACCATATAGGCGATCTCCGGTTTATGGCGGGTCTTGGACCAGATGCGATTGATCTCATCGATGTAGATATCGATCTGCGAGACCGTCCGCACCGCCACCACGATCTTCCCCGGAGCGGCGGCAAGAGCGGCGCTGATGCAACTGGTCTTCCCCGTGCCGGTGGGAGCATCTATCATCAGAATACCCTGCTTGCCTCTGCTCACCACATCATAGACTGCATCCAGCATCCTGTCCTGTTGAGGCCGGAGGGACTCATAGGGGAAATAATCCAGGTACACAGAGGGATGATCTCCCTGGGAAGAGATAAAGGCTATCCATAGAAAAGTTGAAATTGTATTGAGGACATCAATTGTTTTGTAGCATTGATGGTGGGGATGATGAGAGCTGAGATCGCACTCTTGATTATGCTTATTGTGGCATTTATTTTCCCGGCACTCTCTTCTGTCAGCCAGAAGGATGCTGTGCCGGGCGGCCTGGGAGAAGATCAGAGCTTCAGGTTATCGATATTGAGTTCAGATAGCAAGAGGCTTGAGGAGAGGATGGCTGAGGCCTTGGCAAATATGATCTCTCAGGGCAATTCGCCCCGCGGAGGTGAGAGAGGCTGCAGCAGCTCTGCCGCCCCCGGCTTGAGGGGATCAAACCCTCTTCACGGGGGATCTTCCAGCCTCGGCCAGTCTCTCCTTAATAGATCAGCCGCCAATATATCAGCCATTAACACAACTGATGCCAACTTATCTGTTATCGATTTCCAGGCCGCCAATGCATCAATCAACCATTCACTGACCAACCTATCTGCTATCAGCTCCCAAAGGGCAGATGCATCCATCAGCCCCTCATTATCCGGCCTTTCTGCCATGGGCGCCTCTGCCAATCAGCAGACACCGGAATCGCCTCCCCCGGCCGGCGGAGGGGAGCAGGGCATGGGGGCCATCAGCAGCTCGAAGTTCAATGGCTACTATGGAATCACATCCTCTCAGCATCAGATGGGCAAGAACAAGATCGACTCCAGCACTTTCCTCAGCGGAAGCTTCTCTATGGAAAAGGCTGTGAAATTCCAGGATAGAGGCATCTAGCACTCGGGGATGTCATGAAGAGATCAGCCACCTCGCTCTCTCCTGCGGGCAGATCAAAGGCCGCCGTCTCACCCTCGAAGAGGCAGAGATTCAATAGCTGCCTGAGGTCAAAGTGCCATCCGCTTCATTTGATCCACCGGCCAATTCCCCTCCTGGCACCTATTCTCTTCTTCATCCCCATCTTTGTCTTCATCTTTATCCTCATCTCCATCCTCATCTCCATCAACTGGATTCATCCATCCACTGCTTCCCTTTATGGCTGTGAGCTGGCAGAGGAATGGAACAGGACCTACGGCGGAAGGTATGGCGATGGTGCCTGGTGCGTGCAGGAGACAGCTGACGGTGGCTATATCCTGGTGGGAAACACTGCCATCCGGGGGGAGGGGAGCGATCTGTGGTTGATTAGAACCGATGCAGATGGAGGCTCCCTCTGGAGCAGAGTTCTGGGAGGATCGAACGAGGACGCGGGGTACTTCGTCCGGGAGACGGCTGATGGGGGCTATATCATCGCCGGCAGCAGCTATTCCTTTGGCATGGGCGGGGAGCGGCTATGGCTTATCAGGATGGATGGGAATGGAAGCCTGATCTGGGACAGGACATTCGGCGGATTTGTGCACTCCTCCGGTGACGGGGGCTGGTCTGTGGACGAGACCGATGATGGCGGATACATCGCCACCGGCTACACCCAGTCAAAGGGAAATGGAAGAAAGGACCTCTGGCTCCTTCGCACCGATGATAAGGGAGACTTGCTCTGGGATAGAAGCTACGGGGGAGCAGGTGATGATGTGGGCCTCTCTGTCCTGCAAAGCCGGGACGGAGGTTTTATCGTTGCCGGCAGAACGGCATCCCTGAATAAGAAGGGCGATGATGATATCTGGCTCTTGAAGACAGATGACCAGGGGGTCATGGCCTGGAATGCAACCTACGGAGGAGATGGGGACGATGCCGCCTTTCAGGTGGTGGAGCTGGCAGACGGCTACGCCCTGGTGGGCAGGTCCGAGTCTGGGGCGGAGAAGGAGAGGATAATTCTCATCCGGGTGGATCACCTGGGCCGGAAGATATGGGAGAGATCATACCTGGGAGGCTCAGGCGCCTCCCTGCAGCAGACGGCAGATGGCGGCTTTGTGATCGGCGGAAGGATTGATAGGGAGGAGTCGGGGAGGGATGGCCTGATCATAAAGACCAATTCCGCTGGAGAGGAGATGTCCAGATTGGTCCTGGGCGGAATGAGGGACGATATCTGCAGCTTCGTCATTCAGAACCGAAAGGGAGACTATATCCTGGCGGGAATAACCTCCTCATACGGATCTGGAGCAGAAGATGCCTGGCTGGTCAAGGTGATCTCAAAGGATCTGAGAGAGATCAATGCTCACCGGCTGGAGAACCTGACGGCATCGCTGCAATATCGAGCCGGGCCGAGGAGATCGCTCTAGACAACTATACAAAAATCTTTTAAATATAGAGGGGCTTAAGAGAGCTGATGCGACCTGCAGTCAGGATCTCCGATATCGGCCTGTATCTGCGCTGCCCCAGGCTTGTTTATCTCGATTCCCTGGGAAAGCTGCCCAGATACAGCAGTGCGAAGCAGATACTGATGCGCAGCCTGGCTCTCTCTTTGCTGCAGAAAGAGGATCTGGAGGGGCAGCTCAAAGAGGCTCTGCAGAGGTTGAGGGTGGAGCTTCCCCTGGTATACGATCTGGAAGACGGTGAGCTGGAAGCCGCCCTGAAGGAGGTGGATGGTGAGATTGGGTCGATGGCCGTCGGCCTTATCGGCCAGATGGAGCACCTCATCCCCTTCGAGGCGGATGTGGAGCTCTACTCTGAGAGGCTGGGACTCTCCGGCCGGCTGGACAGGCTGGCTCCCGGAAAAACGCCATCGATCATCCGCACCGGCCGGCCGCCAGAGAACGGGATATGGAAGAGGGATCGGCTCATGCTGGCCGGCTATTCCCTCCTTTTGGGGGAGAGGGATAGAGCAAAGGTGGAATGGGGCCAGGTGGAGTATCCCGGCCTGGGGATGGTGCGGAAGGTGGCGATCCGCAGCACTGATAAAGCGCGAGTGCTGCGTCTTCGCGACAGGATCTGCTTGATAAAGGACGGCCAGCTTCCCGACCGGCCGGAGGGCTCCCCCTGCCAATCATGCCAGGCGCAGCAGCAATGTGAGATGAGGCACTCTTTGGCCTCAAGGTTTTTCTGACAGCCTGCATATGATCGCCTGCATATCTCGCAGCTGATGTATGTGATATCGATACCCGGAGCTGATGGGCCCTCTTCATGGCCTCCCTGGTGGCCTGGGCAGCTGGGGCTGAGAGGTCCGGGCTGCCCGCTCCCCTCATCGCCGGCCTGCTCCATTATCAGTTCGTCACCATCCACCCCTACTACGACGGCAACGGCAGAACCGCCCGCCTGCTGGCAACCTTCATCCTGCACAAAAGCGGCTATGGCCTGAACGGCTTCTTCTCCCTGAAAGAGCACCATGCCCGTGATCTGCAGGGCTACTATCGGGCATTGACCGTCCATCCTCACCACAACTACTACTTCGGCAGAAGCGAGGCTGACCTCACGCCCTGGCTGGAATACTTCATCTCCACCCTGGCCGCGGTCTTTGAGTCCGTCCGCCTCGCTGCCCAAAAGTACGTTGCGGAGGGCCAGGAGGCCGAGCCGGAGGACCTCCGCCGCCTGGATCACCGGGCAAGAGCCGTCCTCGGCCTCTTTGCCGGAAGAGAGGCCATCACTTCTCCCCAGGTGGCCGCCGAGCTGGGCCTCTCCGAGCGCATGGCCAGAAACCTTCTAAAGGATTGGGTGAAAGATGGTTGGCTAGAGGTAGCCGATCCCTCCCGGCGTGCTCGATCCTACCGTTTATCGGCAAAGTATCGGCAATACATCGGCAGCTTATCGGCAATAACTCAGAGATGAGAGAACAACGAGCAGTGATTACGCCGATTACTCTGAAGACGGCATAGTCGAGCAGCCCGCCATCGGGCTTTTCTCTGTTCTGGGCTGGCAGACAGCCAACTGTTTTTGTGAGCGTTTCGGCCCAGGTTCCAGCCATGGCCGGGATAGCTCTGATCGTGATGATTCGGATGACCGGATCTACAAGAACTTCGCCAGCGCCGGGGTGGCGACAGATCGGAGAAGACTGTTCGGGCATCCAGCGCCCTCCACCTAAAAAGTCCCCTCCAGGAGGACCACAGGTGCGTCTTTGCCCTGAGCTTGGAGTGAAACCCTGATAGTAGAAGGGCAGTTGAGCAACGGTATATACTGGCAGTCCATGGCTGGAATCGGTTGTCACTGGCTCGAGCTACTTCTCCCTTCTACTTTTTCTCCTCCTTCTTCTCCTCCTTCTTCTCCTCCTCTTTCTTCTCCTTCTTGCGGCACAATAATCTATCCAGAAGCATGAGCCTTTGTACCCGCTTGTGGTTGGCGGGATCGCCGCGATGCTGGAGCCCTGCCGTTATCCTTCGATAGCCATGGCCAGGGAATTTCAGAGCGATATCTCGAATCTCGTCCCTGAGGATCATATTTTCTGTCGTCTCAGAGGCATGTGAATTTAGGTTTGCCGGGCTCAAGCTCAGTTGCTACTGATATCTTGAATTCTCGGTCGTAGCGCCGTCCGGTCTTTTTCAGGTGATCTCCTCCATGAACTGCCGTTGTTTAACTCATTGTCCACTCGGATGGGTTGCCTCCATACATATGTTAGCCCCTCATCCCATAGCTTATAAAGGAGGAGCTCTATTTCTCTTGGGAAAGTGGCGCATCACACTTCCATTTGATGGCATGGAAGGCCTTTTCAGCCATCCTGCCCACCAAGAGGAAACATAAAATGGCAACCATCGAGGAGCAGATCAAAGCGCTGGAAGAGGAGATCTTCAACACTCAGAAGAACAAGGCCACTGAGCACCACCTGGGCAAGATCAAGGCCAAGATAGCGAAGCTGAAGGCCCAGCAGGAGCTCCAGAAGATCAAGGGTGGCGGAGGGGGGAGAAGATATTATATCAAGAAGTCCGGCGATGCCACTGTGGCCCTGGTGGGCTTTCCGTCCGTGGGCAAATCCAGCCTGCTCAACCTTCTGACAGGCTCCAAGTCTGAGGTGGCTGCTTATCAGTTCACTACCCTGGAGGTCATCCCGGGGGTGATGAAGCATAAAGGGGCTGAGATCCAGATCCTGGATATGCCGGGGATCATCAAAGGGGCGGCGCGGGGCAAAGGCCGGGGCAGGGAGGTGATAACTGCGGCCCGGGCGGCGGATATGATTCTCTTATTGGGGGATGTATTCAACTACAACCTCAAGGTCCTGGAGCGGGAGCTTTACGATGCCGGCATAAGACTGGACAAGCAGCCTCCAAACATCAATATCACCCAGGAGAGGAAGGGGGGCATCATTGTGCGCAGCACTGTACCCCTCACCAAGATGACGGAGTTTGAGATCGCTGAGATCATCCGCGCCTATGGAATAGTGAATGCAAGCGTCACCGTCCGGGAGGATATAGATACCGATAGCCTGGTTGACTTCCTGGCCGGAAACAGGGTCTACATTCCCTCTTTAGTGGCCATAAACAAGTTCGATCTGCGCTATGACCAGATCGAGGAGAAGATCAGGGAGGATCTGGGCAGGGACTTTCTACCCCTATCCTGTGCCACCAAAGAAGGCTTGGAGGAGTTGAAGGATCACATATTCGAGAGATTGGGGTTCATTCGCATCTATCTCAAACCCAAAGGAGGAAAAGCAGACCTGGAGGAGCCGCTTGTGATTCTGGACGGAAGCACAGTGAAATCGGTATGCGAGCATCTGCACCGGGACTTTGTGAACCTATTTCGCTATGCTCTGGTCTGGGGAAAGAGCGCCAAGTTCCCTGGCCAGTCCATAGGATTGGACCACCAACTGCAGGATTGTGATGTGCTTTCCATAGTGACCAAGAGGAGATGACCGAGGCATCATATCATTGACCAACAAGCTTATATGGCAAGCTATCTTGCTCATCCTGCTACATTTCATCGAATAGAAGATATCAATCGGATTGATTATAAAATAATGTTCGACCTGTTTTGATCTAAAGGCAAAAGCCTTCAGGATAGATCGCTGTGTGGCATGAGAGGAGGAGGAAGTGATCGAAATTGGAAAATCTGGGTCAGCCGATTTGACAAAATTCCAGGATATAATCTCAGAGCTCAAGAGAAGAGGAGCTGTGGTATTGATACACCGCCCGACTCGATGGGGTTATGTGGTAGATGCTGTAATTCCTTCTGCAAAAATTGTGATCCTGAAGATGCCGGACATCAGCAAGCAGGCAAGAGTGGCCGTGAGCCAGTTCAGGGATCTGATGAACCGGCTGGAAGGCGATGGATATCAGGTTGTGGTGATTCCAAAGAACAGAATGAGCCCGGAAGATATCAAAGCATTCTGTGACCGGATCGCTGTTGAGGCATCTTTGGCCGCCGCCTGAGATTTTGGCAGCCGTCAGGGATCCTTTAGAGGGCCTCAAGGGGAGGAATCTGCAGAAAAGCCGGTATGAATCCATTCTCAATTGCAATCCTCTGGCCCTCTGCACTCAGCACAAAATCGATAAAGGCCTGTGCTCCCTGACTGGGCCTGCCCAGGGTGATGAAATAAAGCTCGCGGGAGAGGGGATAGCTTCCATTTTTTATATTCTCGATCGACGGCGGAATGCCATCTAAAGATATCACCTTGGAGTCGCCCCTCATGATATAGCTGTATCCGACATATCCGATGGCATTGTCGCTTTTCTGGATTGCGGTCTTGATCTCGGCGCTCTCAGCAGCTTCATTTCTAACTCCAGGGGTCTCAGACTCCCGGCTTCCCATGATGATCTCATCGAACGTATCTCTGGTCCCAGACCCCGGCTTCCTTCCTATGGCGAAGATCTCCCTGTCAGGACCGCCCAGCTCTTTCCAGTTGCTGATGCTTCCGGAATAGATCCTTCTGACCTCCTCCTTTGTGAGGTCAGTGACCCCGGAGTTGTACACTCCACGGCTCACTATCAAGCATATAGCATCGTATCCCACTGTGGTCACATTAAACCTCTTTGTGGGGGTCTCGTATCTCTGCCGCTCCACCAGATGAAGCTCCCGGGAGGTCATGGCGATCGCCGATCTGCCCTCGACCACGTTCACTATCCCCACCCCCGAGCCTCCTGAGTCGACAATCACCCGGTAGTCATTCTGGAGTATGTTGAACTCCTCTGCTGATATCTCTGCCAGGGGCATGACGGTGCTGGACCCTGATACCCTTATGCTCTGCCCTCTTGCTTCAACGGATACAGTTATCAAGAAAAACACTAACAGCAAGACCGGGAACTGTCTTTTTGCCCTCATCATCATCATTTAGCGACCTGATGATATGTAAGGTTAATGTTCAGCTCAATTTGGTATGAAACCCTCCTCTGCGGCGATCTTCTGCCCTTGGGGGCCCAGGACAAAGTCGATGAACGCCATCGCACCGGGAACGGGATCGCCGAATGTGTAGAAGTAAAGGTTCCTCTTCAGCTCGTAGATGTCCAGCTTGATGTTCTCATAGCTGGGAACAATGCCATTGAAGGCTATCCCCTGGACGCCGCCGCCCAGATAGTTGAACCCCAGATAGCCTATGGCTCTATCGCTTCTGGAGATCGCTGTCTTGACTGCTGCCCCGCTATAGGCTATAGTATCCACACCATCGGTCTCAGCATCGATCTCCTCCATCACTGCTTCATTGAAGTCATCTCTGGTGCCCGAGCCGTATTCCCTGGATACGACATAGATGTCCCTGTCCGGACCTCCCACCTCTTTCCAGTTGGTGATCTCGCCGGAGTAGATCCTCTTAACCTGATCCCGATTGAGATTTCTCACCCCCTTCTGATATATCTCATCGCTCACGGCAATGCTGATGCCATCCATGCCGACCTTGAACTGCTGGAAGCTCTCTCCAAATCTCTCCTTCTCCTCTTCAGTTATGATGCGCGAAGCCATGGCTATGTTGTATTTGCGCTCCACTATTCCCAATATTCCAGCGCCCGTTCCGCCGGCAGTGACGCTGACCAAATACTCGTTCTGCTCCCGGTTGAATGCCTCTGCGGCAGACTCAGCCAGCGGCATCACTGTCGAGGATCCCATGACTGTCACATCCACTGGCATTGCAGTGCAGAGCGAGAGGGTGGCCAGTGAGAGCCAGACCAACAAGGTTATAATTTTTTTTGTAATGAACCCCACCATTTACAGATGGTCTGAACAGATATGTAAGCCTATCGTTGGCTCGCTGCAATCAATATCCGGCTGGGTTTCAATATACCATATAAATAAATTATTAATCTTGCCTCCACGGCGGAATATCCCGGCGACGGCACAAATACCACCTGTCCCTGGTGGGGTCTTGAATCTGCAATGAATCAAGCCTGCTGGAACTGAGAGCTCAGATGCTCCCGGATATCCTGTGCCGCCTGGGCCAGGTTCTTTTCGTTGTCATATTCATTCAGCATCCTCTCCAGATCGGATCTGGGCTTCGAGGAGAGCTGCCTGACCTGTTCTGTTAGCTGGGGCACCGCCCGGAGGATGTTATCCACAATGCTCACAGTTGCTTTTTTTGCTGTGCGGGAGAGGGGGTTGAGGTCGATGGCGATCACCCTCTTTCCCATGGCCAGCAGGGCCTCGCAGCGGTCGCCGTCCTCCAGGGGGATGAGCACTACATCGGCATCATATATCCCGCCCCTGGTGGCCAGGGCGCGGGCGTGATCCAGGCCGGGCAGGGAGATGTCCGGCTGCTCGCCCAGGACATCCTTCGCCCCCTTCTCTCGCAGCAGAGCGGCGATCCTCTTCACCCTCTCCTCGCTGCGGTGGAAGAGGTTCACCTCCAGGGGGATGTCCAGGGCTTGGGCCAGGGCAACCATCTCCTCCGGGACCAAAGCAGCAACGTTGCCGTTGACTGAGATCGCCGGCCTCCTGGCCAGGAGCAGAAGTGCTGCTGCTGCCCTGATCGCCGCGGCGGCGGAGGGCGTTGTCCTCTCCCCCAAGAGGTAGTCGAAGCATTCTCCCCTGCCCTGGGCGATCAGCCCCTGGATGCTGGTGTATCCTCTCTTCACTCCTTCTGCCACGCGCTCCCGTGCCACCAGGGAGGCATATCTGGGATGGGATTTGGGAATATCAGTCAAGGTTAGCACCTCTCTGAGAGATGAAGGTGGAATAGACCGGGCCGAAGGCCTGCAGGGCCTCGGCTGCTCCAAGGGCATAGACTGCATCTCCCAGCATGATCATGCTGGCCATTCCGCCTTCCGCTTCCACCGCCTCTATCACATCCAGGGCCCAGCTGCTGGCAAGTCCCGTCTGCAGGGTGAAGCGGCGGGAGAGGCGCATGAACTCCTTCAATGTGGGCCTCTTCAATAGATCCTTCAGAGCAGCCCGGCCGAACTCATTTACTGCTGACATAGCACTCTGATTGGAGAGCACCTCCCGGGTGGAGATCGGGCCCCGGACCACACAGTGGACGGGAAGGGGGGGTACGGGTATGCGATCGATTCTGCCGCTGCCCGGTGCGCCCGCCTCCAGGCGGAGAACCATGCCGCCGCTGTTCTGGGCGATGACATCTCCCAGGCCAGTGCGGCAGACCACCTCTGCCTCATGGGCTACCGATGCCGCCTGATCGGCGGTGAGGGCCAGATCGAAGTGGCGGTTTAAGGCATAGGCGCAGCCCAAAGCCCCCGCCCCGCTGGCCCCAAAGCCGGATCCAGAGGGCATATCCAGATCCGTCCTCACCCGGACTGGGCCTCTGGCCAGCCTCTCCGCCACAAACCTTGATACCGGGGCCTCCGCGGCTGAACCGTTAAGGATGATCTCCAGATCCTCGATATCAGGTGAGGACTCCACCACAGTTGTAGCACCGGGGGAAAGGCAAAGGCCGCAGCCGACTGAGCCGGACTGCAACGGATCATCCTCGCGCCTGGCAGCGAAAAAGCCTGTGATGTGGGATGGGACCCAGGCTTTGCTCTGGCCGGGATTCAGCCCATTCACAGGACCTGCATTCACAGGACCTGCATTCATAGGATCTCCACCAGAGAGTCGATGATCTTTCTTGCAATCAGGCTCTTCTCTCCCTGGGCCTCGCTGTGGCTGCCGTCGCGCCCCAGTATCAGCACCCGGTTATCGTCAGTTCCCATGCCGCCTCTCGAGACATCATTGGCCACCACCAGGTCCAGGTCCGCTCCCTCCAGGGACTCTCGTGCTCTGGCCAGGAGCTGCTCGTCGCCGGCATTTATCTCTGCCTTGAAGCCCACAATCCTCAGGTCGGGATAGGCCTCTCGCACAGTCTTGATTATCTTTTTGGTGGGCTTGAGGGAGAGGCTCAGCTTCTGGCCTGATCTGATCTTATCTTCACTTGGGTCCAGAGTATAGTCAGCCACTGCTGCAGCACTGATCAGGGCATCGTAGCCTGTTTTTAGCTCATTTAGGACTGCATCCAGCATCTGAGCAGAGCTCTCGGCATAGATCTGGCGCACGGGCAGATCCTGGATGAAGCGGTGGACAACAGCCACATCCGCCCCCCGCCTGCGGGCCTCCAGGGCCAGGGCGACGCCCGTCTTTCCTGAGGCCCTGTTGGTGAGGATTCTTATGGGGTCGATGGGCTCGGCATTCGAGCCGCTGGTGATCAGGATTCTCTTCCCTTCGAGGTCGCCTGGGCCCAGCATCCTCTCCACCTCAGCCACCACCCGCCGGTTATCGGCGATCTTGGCCTTGCCCTCCTCGATGCGCGGATCGATGAGCACTACGCCCATCTCCCGCAGGGTCTCCAGGTTTCTGATGACTGCAGGGTGGCGGTACATGGCCTCATGCATAGCCGGCACCACAGCCACAGGCTTTCCACTTCCCAGAGCTGTGGTAGCAAAGGTGGTCACCGGGGTGTCATCGATGCCATTGGCCATCTTGCCGATGGTGTTGGCTGTGGCCGGAGCGACCAGGAATAGGTCTGCCTTTCCCCCCACGCCGCAGAATTCGACGTGCTCCACCCGGCCGGTGATCTCTGCTATCACCGGATGGGCGGAAGCGTACTCCAGGGCATAGGGATGCAGTATCTGCCCGGCGGCATGGCTCATAGTGCAGTGGACCTCTGCCCCGCGGCGGATGAGGTCGCGAATGAGATCCACCACCCGGACGGCGGCAATGCTGCCAGTCACTCCCACCATCACCGTCTTTCCGGATAGGGTCTCGCTTACTGAGGCTGAGATATCAGAGGGCATGGCAGTTTCTATGGCCTGCAAGCTTTTAAAGGATGCCTCGCCCCCTGCAGAGAAGCACAAACCTTAATTAGCAATTCACCCGAGGGGGTATGCCGTGCCGGGGTGGCCTAGCTGGTTAGGGCGCGAGACTCATAGGGTTATAGCGAACGACGCGCCTGAGGCATCTCGAAGTCGCGGGCTCGAATCCCGCCCCCGGCACCTAAATTCTAGGGAATCTTTAAATAACATGGGGGTCCTGTTAATTTAATAGAAGCTGTAAATCCATATTCGATTTCATTGATGGCAAGTTACAGAAGCGATATTGAATCCAAAACAAAGCTAGGGGTTTTAGCTTATGTGTTTTGGGAAGATAAAAAAGCTGGATTATATGGACATTGAGAGGTCTTTAATTGAGTGTGACTATTTAAATTATAATTACATTTGGCTTCGTTTTTCTCTTGAGTAATCCATCCTTCATAAAGGAGATTGTTATGGCCGATAAAAATAGAAAACCGGAGGGCGCCGGGAGTGCAGACCTAAAAGTAGATGGTGATCAAAGCTCCTTTGCTACACCTACCATATCGATCCCAAAGGGAGGAGGTGCGATTCGTGGAATCGGGGAGAAGTTTGGCGTAAATCCTGTTGCAGGAACAGGCTCTCTCAGCGTTCCGATCTTTACATCGCCTGGCCGCTCCAACTTTGGCCCACAGCTTTCACTCTCTTACGACTCTGGTTTGGGCAATGGACCTTTTGGATTTGGCTGGAGCCTATCACTACCATCAATCACCCGCAAGACAGACAAAGGCCTGCCCAGGTATCAGGATGCAATTGAGTCAGATGTATTTATCCTCTCAGGGTCAGAAGACTTAGTGCCGGTTTTCAAGAAAGATTCTGATGGAAATTATATCCGCGATGCAAAGGGAAAACTGGAATTCGATGAATACCAGCGCGATGGATACAGAATCCGACGCTACAGGCCACGAATCGAGGGTTTATTTGCCTTAATTGAAAGATGGACTCGCAAAATAGATAACGATGTTCATTGGCGATCGATCTCAAAAGACAATATCCTTACCGTATATGGCAAGGATGAGCAATCACGCATCGTTGACCCCTCCGATAATAGACGAATTTTTAGCTGGCTGATCTGCGAAAGCCACGATGATAAAGGAAATGCAGTAGTCTATGAGTATCTCGCTGAGAATGAAACGGGGACAGATCTCGGCAAAGCAAACGAACTAAATCGATCACGTACAGCTAATCGCTATCTTAAACACATTTTCTATGGCAATCGCAAACCTCTCTTGCTGGATATAACCCGGCCTGGATTCCGCAAGCCGCATACAGAGCAGGCAGATTTCTCATCAGCGGATTGGATGTTTGAGCTGGTCTTCGACTATGGCGATCATGACCCGGTATCGCCAAAACCGAACGATTATACAATAAAAGATGTTACTTTAGGGTTGCTCAGGTACCCATGGAAATCTCGCCCAGATCCCTTCTCTTCTTATCGAGCAGGCTTTGAGATTCGCACTTACCGCCTCTGCCATCGCGTGCTGATGTTCCATCACTTCGAAGGTGAGGAAGGCGTCGGGAATGATTGCTTGGTGCGCTCAACTGACCTTTTCTACACGGAAGATAAAAACCCTGAACAAGCATGCAGCCCTGTTTACACTTTCCTGAAACGGATCACTCAATCTGGTTATAAGCGAGACAACGGGAGCTATCTCAAGCGTAGCCTGCCACCGGTGGAGTTTGAGTACAGCCTGCCTATCGTCCAGGGTGCTGTAGAAGAGGTCGGCCAGACCAACCTGGAGAATCTGCCAACAGGCCTGGATGGTAAGATATACCAGTGGATCGATCTGCACGGCGAGGGCATCCCCGGCATTCTCACTGAGCAGAGCGGCGCATGGTTCTATAAACATAATCTGAGCCCGGTCAACATCAAGGTTAACGATGGCATCATACAAAATGAACCGAAGTTTGGCGCTGTCGAGTTGATCGCCCTCAAGCCAAATCTCGCTCTGGATGCCAGCGCCCAGTTCATGGATCTAGCTGGCGACGGCCAGCCCGATCTGGTAATTATGGATGGCCCTGCACCTGGCCTGTACGAACATGATGATCATGAAGGCTGGCAGAACTTCCGTGCCTTCGTTGCCCGCCTTAACCATAATACAAAGGACCCCAACCTGAGATTAGTCGACTTGGACGGGGATGGCCATGCTGATGTTCTGATCGCCGAGGACGATGCCTTTGTCTGGCATGTTTCCCTGGCCGAGGATGGCTTCGGCCCAGCCCAGCGAGTCTATCAGGCCCTAGATGAGGAAAAAGGCCCACACCTTATCTTTGCCGATGGCACGCAATCCATCCATCTCGCCGATATCAGTGGCGATGGCCTGACCGATCTGGTACAGATTCGCAATGGTGAGATCTGTTACTGGCCTAACCTGGGATACGGGCGTTTTGGGGCCAGGATAACCATGGATCATGCGCCTTATTTTGACAATCCTGATCAGTTCGACCAAAGACGCATTCGCCTGGCCGACATCGATGGCTCCGGAACAATGGATATTATTTACCTGCACAGGGATGGGATTCGCCTTTACTTCAATCAGTCGGGCAACAGCTGGAGCGAGCCGCAGTATCTGGAGGTGTTCCCAAGAGTTGATGATCTGGTGAACATTGTGCCAATCGATCTTCTTGGCAATGGCACTGTCTGCCTGGTTTGGTCGTCTCCATTGCCAGGCGATCTAGGTCGCCAGATGCGATATGTCAGCCTGATGGGTGGGGAAAAGCCTCATTTGCTGGTCAAGACTATCAATAATCTGGGTGCTGAGATCCGCATCCATTATGCACCCTCGACCAAGTTCTACCTTCAGGACAAATGCGATGGCAAACCCTGGATCACCCGGCTGCCCTTCCCAGTGCACGTAGTGGAGCGAGTTGAGACCTACGACCTCATTAGCAGTAACCTCTTCGTCACCCGTTATGCTTACCACCATGGCTACTTTGACGGCGAGGAGCGTGAGTTCCGCGGCTTTGGGATGATAGAGCAGTGGGACACCGAGGAGTTTGCGGCCTTTGCCGCCGGCAATATCCCGGCAGATAACATCTCTGCCGCCTCGCATGTTCCACCCGTGCATACCAAGACCTGGTTTCATACTGGTATCTATCTCGGCATGGATCGAGTTTCGCGACAGTTTGAACATGAGTATTTCCGCGAGCCCGGATTGACCATTGAAACCGCACGGCCTTTTTTGCTCGATGACACTATCGTTCCGCCTGATCTTACCCTGGATGAGGAGCGAGAAGCCTGCCGCGCCCTTAAGGGCTCCATGCTGCGCCAGGAGGTCTATGCTGATGATGCCGGACCTCTTGCCACGCCGGAAGAGATCCGGCGAGCCTGCACACCCTACACCGTTACGGAACAGAACTTCGCCATCCGCACCCTGCAACGCCGTGGCGACAACCAACATGCCGTCTTCTTCACTCACGCCCGCGAGGCGATCAGCTACAACTACGAACGCAACTCTGCGGACCCGCGGATCCAGCACTCCATAACGCTGGAGGTCGATGATTTTGGAAACGTGCTCAAGCAGGCGGCCATCGGCTATGGGCGGCGCAAGCTGATCCGTGTCGTCGACGACCAGGGAAACGTGCAGCAAGTGCCAAACCCAGGTCTGAGTGGGATTGGCCTCGCCGATCAAGCGAAGCAAACAACCCCGCTGCTCACCTATACTGAAAAACGCGTCACCAACCCCATCGAGACATCGGATACCTACCGCTCCCCACTGCCCTGCGAGGCATTGACCTTTGAGTTGACCGGCTACACACCCACCGGATCAGCGGGACGATTCCAGGCCTCAGACCTGGTAGAGCCTGATCCCACCGCTCCTGGCAGGTTGCGCCACAAGTTCACAGACCAGGTTTCCTACGAGGCCACGGCTACAGGCAACCCATGTCGCCGCCCCATCGAGTGGCTGCGCACACTATACCGGCGCGACGATCTGAACGGACTGTTGCCGCTCGGTGAACTCCAACCGCTAGCCCTTCCGGGAGAGAGCTACAAGCTCGCCTTCACCCCTGGCCTCATCGCACAGGTCTTTCAGCGTCCGCGCCAGGGCCAGGCCGCCGAACCATTGCTCCCCAACCTCATGGCGGTACTCGGCGGCCAGGCCGGCAACCGGGGAGGCTACTTGCCCAGTCAAGCGCTCAAAGGGGATGGCCGCTTCCCTGTGACAGATGACGATGATCACTGGTGGATCCCGTCGGGGCGGTCGTACTTCACCGCCAACCCCGCCGATGCGCCGGCCGTTGAACTGGAACAGGCCCAGCAGCACTTCTTCCTGCCGCGCCGATACCGCGACCCCTTCGGCCAGGACGCCCTTGTCGAATTCGACGCTCATGACCTGTTGATGGTCAAAACCAGCGATGCACTTGGCAACAGCGTCACAGTGGAGGCCAATGACTACCGCGTGCTTCAGCCGCGATTGGTTAGCGATCCGAACCGCAACCAGACGGAGGTTACATTTGACACCCTCGGGATGGTGGCGGGCACCGCCGTCATGGGCAAGCCGCTGCCAGCACCGGTGGAGGGCGACAAGCTCATTGGTTTTTTTGCCGACCTTACGCTGTCACAGCTCGATCAATTTATGGCGGCGCCGCGCCAACCTTCCCCTGACCCAAAGGAAAGCGAAGCAACTCAGATCGTCCATGATCTCTTGCAGGGGGCAACGACACGCATCGTCTATGACCTGGAGCGCTTCATGCGTTCAGGTGAACCCGCATTTGCTGCCACTATCGCCCGCGAAAACCATGTTAGTAGCTTGAAGCAGGGTGAAAAGAGCAAGCTGCAGCTCATCTTCAGCTACTCCGACGGCTTTGGCCGCGAGATCCAGAAGAAGATCCAGGCCGAGCCCGGACCGCTGGATGTCCATGATCCGCAGGCACCCATCGTCAATCCACGTTGGGTCGGCAGCGGCTGGACGATCTTCAACAACAAAGGCAAGCCTGTGCGCCAGTACGAGCCCTTCTTCGACGATACCCACACCTTCAAGTTTGCCGCCATTCATGGCGTCAGTCCGGTGCTGTTCTACGATCCGGCCCAGCGCGTCATCGCCACGCTGCACCCGAACCACGCATATGAGAAGGTTGTTTTCGATCCCTGGCAGCAGACAACCTACGACGTCAACGATACCTGCGCCCCACGCAATCGACAGACCGGCGACCCGCGTACCGATCCTGATATCGGCGGCTACATGGCGGAGTACTTCAAGATAGAGCCCGCTGGCTGGCAGACCTGGTATGCGCAACGCGTCGGTGGCGCCATGGGACTGCATGAGCGCAACGCCGCCAAGAGAGCCGCCGCGCATGCCGACACGCCCACCACTGCCCACTTCGATACACTGGGGCGCCCCTTCCTGACTGTTGCACGCAACCGCGTCGTCTGCCCCGGCCACGACCTCGACGGCAGCGAAGATAGCTTTGCCACCCGTGTTGATCTGGACATCGAAGGCAATCAGCGCGCTGTATGGGATGAGCGCAGACTGCCCGTCAACCATCTGCCGACCGGTGCAATCGAGCAGCGCGTCGTAATGCGCTATGCCTATGATATGCTCGGCAACCGCATCCACCAGATCAGCATGGAAGCAGGCGCCCGCTGGATGCTGAGTGACGTGGCAGGCAAGCTCATCCGTGCCTGGGACAGCCGCGGCCACAACTTCGCGACGAAGTACGACGCACTGCGCCGCCCGATGGAACAGACCGTCCGCGGCACCTTCAGCGATCCCGATCCTCTGATGCCGAACTCTGATCCTCGCACCCTGAACCGCGACACCCTGGTGGACAAGATCGAGTACGGTGAAGGCGTCGCCAATGCGGAGGCGTTCAACCTGCGGACTCGCATCTACCGGCGCTTCGATTCTGCCGGCATCGCCACCAATGCACGGCTCGATGCCAACGGAAACATTACCGAGGCCTATGACTTCAAGGGCAATTTGCTCTGCAGCACGCGGCAACTGGTCAGCGACTACAGAACAATTCCTGACTGGCCGGACTCACAATTGGATGCCGAGACCTTCGAGGGCAGCACCCGCTACGACGCCCTCAACCGCCCCATCCAAATCATCGCCCCGTACAGCAGCTTGACCCGGCCCGGGCACCCAAACAAGTTCAACGTCATCCAGCCGGTCTTCAACGAGGCCAACCTGCTGGAGCGGGTGGATCTATGGCTTGAGCGCAGTGCTGAGACTGCTCTTCTGCTGGACCCGACCAATGAGATACCATCGCCAGTGGGAGTCGCCAACATCGACTACGATCCCAAGGGTCAGCGGCTGAGAATTGACTACAAGAGCGGCGCCAGCACCTTTTACGACTATGACGAGCTGACCTTCCGGCTAACACACCTGTACACGCGGCGCGGAGCTGCTTTCAGCGAAGTCTGCGACAATCCGACTCCGCCGCCACCCACAACCGCGGCGCCGGAGATTTCGCTCGAGGGAAAGTACTGCGGCCTGCAGAACCTGCACTATACCTACGATCCCGCCGGCAACATCACCCACATCCAGGACGACGGGCAGCAGACGATCTACTTCAAGAACAAGCGCGTCGAGCCGAGCAACGAGTACTTCTACGACGCACTCTACCGGTTGATCCAGGCCACCGGACGCGAGCACCTGGGACAGACCGGTGAACCACTACCGCACAGCTACGACGACGCAGGCCGTACCGCCCGCCAGCATCCCAACGATGGTAAGGCCATGGGCCGCTACTTAGAGCGCTATGTCTACGATGACGTCGGCAACTTCCTGCAGATGCAGCACCGCGGCAGTGACCCGGCTCATGCTGGCTGGAGACGCACTTACGACTATTCAGAGCCTAGTCTTATTGAAGAATCAGCAAAGATCAGCAATCGTCTCACCCGCACCACGCTTCATCCCGAGAGTGCCAGCCCACATGTTGAGACATACGAGCACGACGCCCACGGCAACATGATTCGCATGCCCCACCTGGGCGGCGGCCTGCCCGAGCCGAACATGCACTGGGACTACAAAGACCAGTTGCGCCAGGCGGATCTGGGTGTTGGCGGCGCGGCCTACTACGTCTATGATGCCTCGGGCCAGCGCGTGCGCAAGGTGTGGGAGAAGGCCCCTGGCCTCACCGAAGAGCGTATCTACCTCGGCGGCTTCGAGATCTTCCGCAAGCACAGCGGCTCCATCGGCACTGATACAGCTACGCTGGAGCGCGAGACGTTGCATGTGATGGACGACAAGCAGCGCGTCGCCCTGGTGGAGACGCGCACGCTGGACACGGCGGGCGACGACCAGGCGCCTAGACAGTTGATCCGCTATCAGTTCGGAAATCACCTCGGCTCGACCAGCCTGGAGCTGGACGAGCAGGCGCAAATCATCTCCTACGAGGAATATTCGCCCTATGGCAGCACGACCTACCAGGCGGTTCGCAGCCAGACGGAGACGGCGAAGCGGTATCGGTACACGGGGAAGGAGCGGGATGCAGAAAGTGGGTTGTACTACCACGGGGCGAGGTATTACGCACCTTGGCTTGGGAGATGGGCAACATCCGATCCCTCTGGGCTAAAAGATAGCATTTGCCTTTACGAGTACGTGCACGGGAATCCTGTAGGACTCTTCGATCCGGATGGGCAACAAAGCGGCACTACACAAGATCTGATGATGAGAATGATGTGGCAGCAACTGTCGCAGGAAATCTCCGGCATTATCACAGGCTTCTTTGGTGGAAGCGCTTATGTCGATGTAGCCCGCAACAAAGTCGAGTATTCTGGTCCACGTGGTGGAGTAGGAGGAGTAGTCGGCGGGGGGGTGCGGGCTTTAACGTTCCGCGCGGTGCCTATTGAGGAGTACCCAACAGCAACAAGTTTGATGGGCATGGAGGTTGGCGCGGGGCTGATCCCAATATTCGATCCAGCGGAACGCCTGGTCACTGGGACAACAGTAACAGGTCAGGGAGCTAATCGTGCTTGGGCTGGAGTCCAGTTAGGGCTTGATGTGGCTCCGTTCCTATTCGAGTTTCGTGCCGCGACCATAGAGGCGCGGGTTGCATCGGCAGCAGAGCGCGGTTCTTCAGTCAGTCTGGCTTTTCGACCTGGTCTTGCGGCGCATCCACCTCAGCCCATTGGCCACAACATGGTCGGAGTTAATACTGGTGCCGGAACCGAGTGGTCTCACCTAGTGGTGGCCAATGCAGAAAGGTCATCTCCGTTGATCGTGACTGGCGGTGACGCCCTTGTAGTTAGGTCCAAAAGTGGACCGGGATCGGAATATCTGATCGTTACAGTGCCGGTCTCGGCAGAGGACGCTGCACGTGCTGCCGCAGTTGCGCAGGCGCGCTTAGAGACTCGCCAAGTAGGTCAGTATGGCCTCTTCTGCCAAGACTGCACAACTTACACAAGCGAAGTCTTGAACGCCGCGGGGGTACCCACACCACCGATGAGTACTCCGTCTCTCAACTATGCGGCTGCTTTAAGTCGTGCGCCGGAGGTGGTTGCTCCTTTACGTGCCGCTGCGGGGGCGACGACTTTGGCATCTGTGGGCAGTCGAGCGACATACCTTGAGGAGACGATGCAACAGTCCATACCCTCTGAACACACAGACAACCTGACGTACCTGGAGCAGCAACTTCAGATGTCAATACCGAGCGAGCATTAATGATTCATAAGCATATAAGCGAGCGATATAGATCGGCCCGATGGATTTCTTCTCCATCCTGTTGCCCGGCGCTCTGCTCACTTGGCTGCTGATGGACGAGGTGGGCCCAGCCGTGCTGGGGGATCGCTATGCGGCGCTCGCAAGATCAAGCGGCAGGCGCTTGGCGTGCCTGCTCGATTAAATTGCTTTCCAGTATGTGACACGAACTTGCTGACCGTATAAAGAAAAATAATCAAAGGAGTCTATGCCATGCCACAAGTAATCCTAGTCCGCCTCGTGCCGATGAAGCCGACCAGCGGAGCCAACTTCAGCAGCTATCTAACCAACCTGTCGATCCGCGCGTTCGACCTCTCGTTCGGCAACCCGGCAGAGGGCACGCCGGTCGGGCAGGCGCAGGGCGCATGGATACCGAACACCGGCATCAACGCCAACGGCCCGGCGTTCACGCCCGCGACCCAGCGGATCGTGCAGCACTTCTCGGATTATCCGGTGCCTCCCACCATGGATCCAGACCGGCGCATCGAAGCGGTAGCCACAGCAATCATCGAGTTGAACCCACCCCCCGCCACGGAGTTCAGCACCCCCGATCTCCGCCTGGAGATCAAGCAGGGCACGCAGCTGGTCGCCTATGAGCGGCTCGACTCTAATGTGAAGGTTGAGCCGGACGCGCCGATCTCGAACACTCCGGGGACCTATATCAGTGTCGATCCGCCGGCCGTCGTTGTGACGCTGCCAGACCCAGCCGTGGCCCTCGATACCAATGCCGCCTTCGTGGAACTGCCACCGGATGGCACGCCGCCGAAGTTCGTGCCACTGCAAGATGCGATCAACAAGGTGCTGGCCAAGGACCCGGCAGGCGGTGCCAAGCTCGATAACAAAAGCCCGCTGACCGTCGCCCAGTCGCTCCAGGTGGCGCGCGAGATCATCTGGAACCGCAAGATCGCCCCACCGCCGGAGCGGCCGAACAACCGCCGGCTCGAGGATATGTACACCCGTCCACCGACTGATACGTCGATGAGTAACGATGATCGTGACAAGGCGGACATGGATCGGAAGCAGTACGAAGCCAGCCTGCTTGGCTACTACGCACTGCAGAACGCTAACTCGGATCGCCTCGCTCAGTATGTCTTCGCAGCATCAGCTGCGGTATGGGCCGAGCAAGAGAGCGCAAATCCGGGACGGATCGGCCTGCGCATTCCGGTCGAGACCGGCACGCCGCCAACGCCTGGCTCCAAGTTCCGCCAGGCAGACGTGGTGATCGAAAATGCTGCTGGCCTGACCCTAAACTTCCAGGTTCCGGCGGAATACTTCTATGCGCTCTCGGCCGTGCTGGCGACGAATGTCACCGCCGAGGAGCGCTACCGGATGGCCACTGGCGATAACGAGTCGCGTATTGTTGCGTCGATCAAGGCCGCGATCGACAAGAACGTCATAGTCGCCGCAGCCACCACGCCCGAAAACGCCTCCCGGCGTCTGATCGCTATCGGGCGGGGGCGGGTGCAGCGACCGCCGCTCTGTCCGCTCAATGCCTATGTGAACGCGCTGGTCACGGCATGGCTCGCCGAGATGGGCGGGTCGATAGACACCTTCTGGCAGCAGCATCCTTTTCCGGCAGCGCTCGTACCCGGGCACCTCGATCTTGTGCTCGCCACTGTCACGCAGCAGACAGTCGTCACACCAACTTCTACGGCTTTGATCGCTGCAATCAAAGCGATCCCGGTTGCGGATGTAGAGCAGCTTAAAGGGCGCACGGTCCAGCAGTGGCATGCCTTCTTCCTCCCTGCCAACATCGGCCTGCTCCCGGACTTCACCAATCCGGGCACACCTGAGGAGCGTGTCGAGGCCTTCGTCCGCCAATTGCGCAAGTACTTTGAAGTGCTATCAAACTCGCCGGCGCCCCCTCCGGGAGCGATGGCGAACGCGCTGTCGATCCCGATTGCCGACAATGATCCTTTCGCAGCGTTCCTTGCGGCCGCCCCCGGCTTCGCATTTCCTGTGGCGAATTGGAGTGATCCCGCTATCGTTAACGCCCTGCAGATGGTATTTCCCGGCGATCCGGACGCACAGACCTGGCTGCTCAATGCGCTGCAGACGATCGATGAACTGCTGCTCGCAACCAATGGCATCGGGCTGCCCGCGCTGCAGTTCTCGCTGCTTGAGGCGCTCTACGCGCGCGGGTTCACATCGCGGTCGCAGATTCAAGCGCTGTCTGACGCAGAATTCCAGCATGCTCTGACCGGAACGGTGGCGTATCCATATGCAACGGCGATTCAGACTGCGGCTGGCGGCTCGATTGCCCCTCCCACCCCCGTCCCCCCCGGTCCGTTCACGCCGATCAATCCGGACGGATCGCTTATCAACTGCATCCCACCCTGGCACCTTTCGCCCCTCGGACCGGTGAAATATCTGCAGGATACTCTGGCCACCGGCATCGGCGCGACATGTGAGCATCCCGCTGCTACCGGCACAACGCTCGGCGCGCTGGTCGCGCTTCGGCGCGGCCCGCTCGGCAACCTTCACGCCACAGCGGAGAACGTCCACACCACGCTGCCGCTGATCGATATCGTCAATGAGAACCTGGAGGCTCTAGCGGACAGCGGCGCTCCCGGCGCCGTCTACGACACCAATGGCACTGCGCTGGGCGGGCACGCCCTTAAGGCAGCCGATGACGAGGAGGGAGCAGGACACGCACCGAACCTTCTCTTTGCCGCTTTGCCGGAACACTCGACACCTGCAACGCCGGTAAAGAAGCCAGGAGCATACGTGAAGCTTGCCGACGACTTTTCCTCGCCACAGCTACCGTACTCGCAGCCGCTCGATATTTCGCGATCGTACCTCTGTGCGATGGGAACGTCACGATTCGCAACCATGCGCACATTCCGCCAGGCGATCACAGAGTTTGCAATCGACGCGAGCCAGGAGGCCTTCGACTTCCAGAAGCACCTCTGGCGATATCCGGTGCGTATAGAGCTGGCGATCGAGTACCTGGGTCTCTCGCCGGAGGAGTACCAAAAGATATATGTCAATCCCATCAGTGCGACCGATCTGCGTGACATGTACGGCTTTCCGTCGGATACCATCAACGGCGTCGACTGGAAATCGATCGTGGTGCATGTCCCGGAGTTCCTTAAACGCACGGGCTTGGAGTATTGCGACTTTCTCGAACTGTGGAAATCGAAGTTTGTTGAGTTTGAGCGTCAGTTCGCCGTGATGACGTACGCAGCCAGAACCAGTGTGCTGTCGAACATGGAATTCCCGGACTGCGAGCCGTGCTGCCCCGAGGACCTCGTTATCAGATTCATAAATCCGGTGGCCCCGGAAGACGCGTTGCGACGGCTGATGGTCTTCATCCGTCTATGGCGATCGCTCAAGTGCTTGCACGGCGCAGGCTACGGTTTTGCCGACCTGCGTGACATTTGCCTGGTGCTCGGCCTGTTTCAGGGTCCAATCGTCAACCCCGAGTTCATCCGTCAGCTCGCCGCTTTCCAGATCCTGCGCAACGAGTGGCGGCTGGAGCTTGGCACCGATCCGACTGCGGCTCTTAATGCCACCGGCGCAACACGCACGCGTCTGCTCGGTCTATGGACCGCAGCACCTGCATCATCCTTTGATTGGGCAGTAGAACATCTGCTCGGGCGCATCGAAGATCGCGCTGAACGCGAACACGCACCCGGCCGGCGTCCAGGCAGCTACCACCGCCATCGCCCGCCAGAGTTCATTAAGATCCTGCGCGACAACCTTGACCCGCTCTCTCTGTTGAGCGGCTTCGAGCCGACTGCAAGGCCATGGTACGCTGCTCCGACGAGCACGCTACGCTTTACGGAAATCCTGGCGAAGATCTACGGCTCGCGGTTCACCACAGGTGAGCTGCTATACCTGTTCTCGGTTGATCAGCATCTCGACGGCGACGATCCGTTCTTCATGCAGGACAGGAATGAAGCGCTCGATCAGCCGTTCGACTTTCCCGAGGAAGGGCATCCCTACGATCTATGGAGCTTGCGGCAGAAGCTGCTGGACGTCCATGCGACAGAAGCGGAGATTGCAGCCTTGACCTGGGCCGGCTTGACCACTGCTATGCGTACCGACTTCGGGTATGAGCCCCCAGCCGGCAACGATCCACTGCGTAAGCTGGGTGAGCACTTCTTCCCGGAGATCCTTGCCCGCACCGGCTCTCTTTCCAGTCCGCAGGCCCGCCAGTATCGCACTTCGCTGACCACAACAGTTGCAAGCATGTGGAACTCCCCCCATCCTGGACCCTTCCAGTACGACGCCTTGGCGCAGGAGTTAGTAACTTCGTTGCCACTTCGTGACGAAGACGTGCTTTTCAAGCTCAATGCGATTGAACAGTTGACTGATGATGAGCGGAAAGCGGTGCAGCAGCTGTACTTCGCGCCACGTGCCGAGCTAGCGCGGTTTTCATTCCTGTTCCCCAGTCTTGCCGCTGCGGAAAGGGCGCTTGTTGAAGAGGCAGACGAAGGCAAGCGCTGGGAATACTTCCGCCGTGCATTCGTGGAATTCTCACGCCGGGCACACATTATTGCGGAGCATCTTGCCGGTCACGTGGGCTACTCATCTGACCAGACTGCAGCGGAGATTGATCTCTCATGGCTGATCCTACGTAACCTGCTCGGCGACGAGAACAAGGCTACGACAGCTTGGGAGAAGGATAACGGGCAACCACCTGCCATCTACACCTGGCCTCAGCCGACGGGCGGAGCTTTTGCCACATTGACCGGCCTTGTAGGCACAGGATTGCTCGGTGAAGTGAAGGGCGCGAGCGGCAGCTTGTGGCCCGAGATGCGCGGACCGATGACGGTGTTTTCGTCTGCAGGCAACGAGTGGAATGTGCCTGTCCCGACAATCATTCCGGATCTAAATTTCATGCTACCGCCAGCGGATCTCAAGTTCGCAGTGCTGCGGAACGGCCTGGCGATCCGTGAGTCTGACGGTCTGCCGCTCGCTGGCGCCGAAGGTTTCACAGCGCGGTGGACCGGCGTGCTGATTGTGGAGAAGTCCGGTACTTATACATTCTTCGCCGGCGCTCCAACCCCGGATTGCGAGCTGCCAGATTTCGAAAAGTGCAGCCACAACAAGTGGCGGGTCAACCTGCGGCGCACCCAGAAGACATTCCGCCTTCTCAACTATCGATGGGCTGACGAACAGGCGCCGGATCGTGCCTCCGGTCCTTTGCATTTAAATCGTGGCGCCTATTTCATCGACATCGATTTCGAAGAATCGCCGCCGAAGTTCGACGAAAAGCACGAGCTTGTGCGCGCGCTCACCGGCTTCACTGTGAAGTATAAGGGACCGGATACATTGGACTGTATCTCCGAATTGCCGGTTGAGCGCCTGTATCGCGACGTCTCGCCGGGTGAGTTGAAGAGCAACCAGGCAGTCGCGCCGTCAGCAGAAGCGTATCTCGCACTGCATTACTCCAGCAGCCTGCGTGGCATTCGTCGCACCTATCAGCGCGCATTCAAAGCACTGCTGTTCTGCCATCGGTTGCGTCTATCGGCGCGTCAGGTGGTGCGGGCGAACGTCTCCGAGATCGAGTACATGCTGTCCTCGCCGGACCGGTTTGCCGGTATCACGTACGTGCCTGGTACGCCTTTTACGTCGCACCGTGCTTTTCTGGATTTCAACTTCCTTCCGATCGGCGACACCTACAGCGGCGATCCGGACCGCCGGCCTCCGGCGCCGCTCGATCAGCGCGCTACGCCGTCGGTTGAGCGTAGGCAAGCGTCTTTCGACTGGTTTGAGAGGCTCTACGACTACACTGTAATGCGAAGGGCAGTCCATGAACGAACTGAGCGTCTGGTGTGGCTCTGCTTTGTCGAGTCCTCGAACCAGCAGCCGACGGATCCGGTGCCGCTACTGATGGATCTTGGCGTCGACATGGACCATGCACCGCTTGTCCTAGACTTCCACGACGGAGTGACCATCGACTGGGCGATGCTGTCGGACGACCGCTGGGCTATCCGTGTTTGGCACGCTGCGTCGTGGGTCCGGCATCTGCTCCGGGCGTTCGTGCCGCTCGACCTAGCTCAGGCACAACCAGATCTCTGGGCAGCGAGCACTGCAGCAGCAATGGCCACCGGCAACGCGAACCTGACGAAATTCTACCGCGACAGCATGATCGAGCGCGGCAATCCATTACGCTATGCTGACATCGAACATCTCAATAACCTGCTGCGTGACCGGGCGCGATCGGCGTTGATCGCGTATTTAGCGGGGATGAATCGCGTCCCGCTACCGTTTGTCCCCGGCTCGTTCGCTACGTCTGCGAAGGATCTCAGTGCGCTGCTCCTGATTGACATCGAAGTCGGAATCTGTCAGAAGGCAAGCCGCATCGAGGAGGCGGCCACAGCGGTGCAGTCGTTTGTCGAGCGTGCGCGTCTGTCGCAGGAACCGAGCTTTGCAGTGATCCCAGCGTTTGCGTCGGCATGGGATAAGCTGTTTGCGACGTTCCGCATCTGGCAGGCCTGTCGCCGCCGCATGCTCTATAAGGAAAACTATGTCGAATGGACAGAGCATGAACGCGCGATTCGGACCGAAGCGTTCCGCTTCCTCGAATCCGAGTTGAGACGCGTCACCTTGAACGCTCCTGAACCCGGTGGCATGAAATACTGGCCGGGGCCGTATTGGCCGACGCATCCCTCTTTGATCGCGCTGCAGCATCGTGAACCATCGCATCTCAAGCAAGTGCCGCAGCCCGAGAACCTCGGATTAATGGGAATGCCCGAGCGACACGCGAGACCCAGTTGGCTTGCGCCATCGCAGCAACGGCTCATCGATGCCAAAAGTTTGTCCAAGGATGACATTCCGGGCGTCATCGGGGATTCGGTCGCCTTGATGTCGACGACCAATGAAACTGCGGTAACACCAGTTGTCGTGGCCTCCCCGCAGCTTCCACTCTGGCTCCAGGCGGCCGTCCGCCTGGGCACGCGCTTCCTTCGCATTGCTGCCGCCGGAGAACCGCCCGCTACGTCTTCGTTCATGCCGCTGCAGAAGACTATGTCCGCATGCTGTGCCGAATGCGAACGGGTGCATCCTCCGGTAATGGATGAGTACTACTTCTGGCTGATTAACTCGGAGTACTACGATCCTGGCATCTTGAATACAGCGGATCCGACCTTGTACCAGGATGCTGAATGGGGCGTCAAACCGCCCGACATGACTTCGGAATGGCATCGCCGTGACGGCCTGCCGAAATTGCTGGCCTGGTCAAAGCAGCCCATGGTGAAGCTGGCGTGGTGCCGCGTGCACAATGGTGAATTCCAGACACCACGCTTCACGGACGATGGCGCGCACGTGAATCCTGGCGGCGGCGAGGTGCAGCTCGAATTCATCGGGCGTGAAGGTGATTCGCTGCGGTTCAGCATTACGAACGCTGCTGTGCTCCCATCTGGATATGCCGATCCGTCGCCGTGGGGATTCAGGTACGATATCGCTTCGGACACGGCCGTTGTGCTTCCAGAAGTCATTGTGACTCCGCCAGCGCCGGGACCGTTCCCCGCAGCACTGCCGGCGTATCCATTTTTTGTCTTTTTCATGCCCGGGGAGCCACTCGAGCCTTCGATCTACTCGACGGCGATGACGGTAGCTGGTACGCTTCGTGCTCACTGCCACTATGAGGCGGCACTGAAATGGTACGAGCTGTACTTCACACCTAGCGACAAGGATCTGCGTTGGGCGACCTGCCGGTGGCCTTCCGTGCCAGAGATGCCACCTGAAACAAACGTTCCCGGCGTTCCAAGCCGGATCAATCCAAGCACTCCAGCCGATCTCGCAGGTCCTGCGACCCCAAACACACATACTGTGTCTACATTGCCTGCAGAGCTGCCTATAGGCAGATTCATTCGCACAGACCTGGATCCCTGCTGTGATACGCTGGTGAAGACGGATCTTGCATCCCGTCAACGCAGCATCGTCCTGGCTTACCTCGATACGATGCTACAGTATGCACAGGCGGCGATGTGTCGGCACTCACCCGAGGGTTATGCCATCGCCAGGCTGCGCCTAGACATGCTATCGAGGTTACTCGGAGAACGACCGCGAACGATCTTCGGTCATGACGACGGCACTAATCCGCAAACAGTGACTGAGTTCGTCCCCCGGTTCGCGCCAATCAATCAGCGCCTGATGGAGATCTACGATCGCGTCACAGACCAGCTCGATGCGCTGCATCACTGCCTCACAAAAGCTCAGCTGACTGGCAGTGTCCTTCATGCAGACACATCATACTGGGGCAACAATCCGGTGCGGCAGGGGTGGAGGACTGCGGCTGAGAACTGCCTGGACGACGACGGATGTTGCTGTCCACCCAGTCCGTACCGGTTCCCATTCCTCATTCAGCGCGCACTCGAGACAGCTGGTGAGGTCCGCACTTTTGGCGCCGAGATACTCGCTGCCATCGAGAAAGGGGACGCCGAGTCTCTCGCGGCGATGCGCACCGCCCACGAGCGGCAACTGCTGAACCTAACCGAAGAGATCCGCCGCTTGGAATTCCGCGAAGCGGACTGGCAGGTTCAGGCGCTGCAGAAGACAAAGCAGGCGGCCCAGGCACGGCGGCAGTACTATGCGGACCTGATTGCCAACGGGTTGATCCCGAAGGAGCAGGCCTACCAGAACCTGACCGGGGTCTCGATGACAACGCGCACCGCCGGAAACTCTGTGGAAGCCGTTGGGCAGGTCATGAACCTGATTCCGGACAACACGACCGGTGCTGCGGGCATTGCCTCAACTCCCGTGTCGGTTTTCCAGATGCCGATCGGCACGAAGCTGGGGCATGCGTTCGCCGCTGCCGCCAGGATTCTTTACACGGTTGCCGATATCAATAGTACCCAGGCCGGCCTTTCGCTGACGGAAGGTGGGTGGGATCGGCGCGAAGCAGACTGGATATTCCAGGTGACGGTTCTGGACATCGAGATCCAACAAATCGAGCGGCAGATCCTCGGCGCTGAGCGGCGACGGGACTCGGCGCTGCGCCAGTTGAATAACCTGGTGCAGCAGAAACAGCAGGCTGCGGAACTGCAGGATTTCCTGCGCGATAAATTCACCAATAACGCTCTCTACCTGTTCCTGCAGCAGGAGATGGCGGCGCTGCACCGCCAGATGTTCGAGATCGCGTGGTGCTGGGCGCTTCAGGCGCAGCGGGCGTTCCAGTTCGAACGCGAGCTGACGACGCAGACCTACTTGCCGCCGAACATATGGGACGGATTCCATGAAGGTATTCTTACAGGCGAGCGGCTTTCCACATCTCTTCGTGCCATGGAGAAGGCATACTTCGATCAGAATCGACGCGAGCACGAGCTCGTCACGCGATTGTCGCTGCGACTGGATTTCCCGCTCGCCTTCCTGCAGCTCAAGGTGACGGGTGCTTGCGAGATCGAGATTCCGGAATGGCGTCTTGACCGCGAGTATCCGGGGCATTATATGCGCCGCGTCAAGACCGTCAGTCTGACCATCCCGTCCGTCGTGGGCCCCTATACAGGTGTCCATTGCAAGCTCACGCTGTTGAGCAGCGCGACTCGAATCGAACCCACGTTACTCGACGTCGAGGACTGTTGCCCGGGAGAGTGCACGTGCGGCTGCTGCGAGCGCCTGCGCTACGAAGCGATTAAGCAGGATCCGCGAATTGTGAAGCGTTACGGTGCGACGGAAGCGATCGCGACTTCCACGGGGCAGAACGACTCGGGGTTGTTCGAGCTCAATTTCCGTGACGAGCGCTACCTGCCGTTCGAGTACGCGGGAGCGGTCAGCCGCTGGCGGATCGAGCTGCCAATTGAGACAAACGCGTTCGACATCGATGCGGTGAGCGACGTGATCTTCCAATTGAGTTACACCGCACGCGGAGGAGGGGTCATGCTACAAAAAGCAAGCTGGGCTGCGGCATCCTGCATTCTTCCTGGAGCTGGGCTGCGCTTCTTCGACTGGAGGCAGGACTTCGCCGATACATGGCAGAGGTTCAAGGCGGTGGTGTCTGCCGCCGAACAGGCCGACTGCATACGCCCGCTCACGCTGCGTATGAGCCGCGGCATGTTTCCGTACTTGCCTGGCCAGCGATCAGTGCGTATTCGGCGCGTCGAGTTATGGTTCGAGGCGCAGAGCGCCTGCAGCAGCGTGCGGAACTGCGAGATCGAGTTTGTGCCCGATCGCCACTGCGAATGCCATGACGGCAACGGAGGATGCTGCGAACGCTACTTCCTGACATGCGTGGCGAGTGAGGACTGGCCCTGCCTCTTCCACGGCGTGATCGAGTACCCGTTCCCGTTCCTGTGTGATGAGCGACAGGTCACGATCGGTGATTTCCTGTTCCCAGAGGGTGTCGGTTTGGTATATCGTGCGTATCTCGTGTGCTCGTATGAAACCGGTCCAGCGGAACGCTGCTTGCCGAAGCCACTCACTTGCGAAAGCGATTGCAAAAGCCTCTGCTGAAAGCTACTGATGGAGAAGGAGTTAAAATTAATGTCGAAAGACATCAAAACGGAAACACAATCCTCACGAGGAGACAACGAATCCGCCCCTAGACCATACACGGGGCGAATGGCAAAAACGATCAATCTCATTGAGATTAGGACAGGTCTCTTCCTGAACGTAGACCATATTGTCAGCGTGCGGGTGTTGCCGCAAGAAGAGGGCAACGATTACGCTGTCCTGCAGCTGTCGAATGGTGACAGACTGAATCTTTCCCTCAATGAGTTTTCCACGATTACCGGTGAAGAACCGCGCCTGATGGCGCGGCTGCCGCACAAACCCCCGGAGGAATACCAGGGGTAGATTCATGAATCAGGAAGACACGATCAGAGTATTCCGGATGCTGCGAGAATAGTGCGACTTCAGCTTCTTGCCTGGCTATGGTCCCTGGTAGCATCTTCCCGCCGCAGCAAATCCAGCGGTGCAGTTCCATCGTTGCACTCGACCAGTTCCGCAGATAGACTCGCCGCTGCAGCGTCGCCGTGTGGAGACGCCATGTCCTGAGTTGATGCTATATTATTTTGGAATCCAACACTAGAAGTGGAAGGCGAGAGAGGCGTGGATGTGAGGGCCGCCTGCAAAGAGATAATGCAATGCAGCCCGGCTTGCGCATCTCAGACAGATGATCATCGCTCCCTTCTCATCATCACCATCATCCCCCCCGCTGCAAGTGCTGCAGCAGCGGCGCCATAAAGAAACGAGGCCTCAGCACCCCAGAGGGACCACAGGGCCCCAGCGAGCAGGCTGGAGATGATGGATGCCACCCCCACCAAACCGTAGTATATCCCTAAAGAGCTTCCTCTCAGCCCGGCTGGGCAGAGGTCGGAGATATAGGCCCTCTCCGAGCCGTCCACCAGGGCATATACCAGGCCGTAAAGGGCGAAGAGGACGATCAGGCCCCAGAGGCTGGAGATAGAAGCAAATCCGATGGCGGTAAGGGCAAAAAGGGAGTACCCCAGGAAGAGGACCCTTCTTCTCCCCACCCGATCCGACCATATCCCCGCTGGCATGGCCAGGAGGGCATAGACCAGATTGAAGAGCAGATAGAGGAGAATGGGCGCAGCCACTGCCATAGACCCTGTGAAATGGGCCTGAGCGCGGAGGATGAAGAACATATAGCTGAAGTTGCCCAGGGCGAAGAGGCAGGCTATGAAAAGGAAGGCCTTAAGCTCAGGGGATAGAGCGGAGAGATTCAGTCTGATGCTGCATTCAGAACCTGAGAAGCTCTCTTTCACCTTGATAAAAGGAATCAATGCCACTATTGAGAGAATCCCTGCCAGCATCAGAATGGAGGAGTAGCTGTATCCTCCCTGCCAGAGGAGATAGGCCAGAAGCGAGCCGACGACAGCGCCTGCCGAATCCATAGCCCGGTGCAGGCCGAAGCCTCGCCCCTTGTTCTTCTCATCTGCGGACTCGGATATCATGGCATCCCTGGGGGCGGACCTCACCCCTTTGCCGCTCCTCTCCACTGTCTTGAGCAGGAAGACATGCTGCCAGGCGGAGGAAAAGGGAAGGAAGATCTTGCCTGCAGCCGAGAGGGCATAACCGGCCACCACCAGCGGCTTTCTCCTGCCCAAACGATCGGAGTAGCATCCTGAGAGGAGCTTGAGTATGCTGGGCAAGCCATCGCTCACCCCGCCGATCAGGCCCACTGCCATGCTGCCTCCTCCCAGCTGGGCGATAAAGAGAGGAAGGATGGGCTGGATGATCTCGCTGCTGATGTCGTTAAGAAAGCTGACAAAGCCCAGCAGAAGGATGTTCATCCTCTTATCCGGAGCTGACAATGCAGTCCAACCACCAGTGATCTAAAATGCCCTGAATGTCATCTGCCGCTCGGAAAGAAAAGGATTTGAGGGCTCTATGATCAATCCACCTGGAAGGCCATCCGGGATCCTCTTCGCCATCCGGATAGAGGCGCAAGCAATCTCAACCGCTGCACTGCTTATCATCTGCTCCAGATAGCAGCTTCCAGATGAATACAATATCATGGGCGAAAATCATCTCTCTGTATAGTAAAACCCTTTGCCTCGTGAAGGGAGAAGGCAAAGAGAAGAACGGGGAAGGCAGAGAGGAGAGATGGAGGGAAGAAAGCAGAAAGGGGAAGGGAGATGGGAGGAGACAGAAGGGAGAAGGCGGAGAGGAGAGGGGCAGAGAGGAGGGGCAGAGAGGAGGGGCAGAGAGGAGGGACAGAGGGGAGAGGCAGAGAGGAGAGGCAGAGAGGAGAAAGCGGAAAGGGAGAAGGGAGGTGGTAGAAAGGAGAAGGAGGAG